>Ga0214544_1000866_pt1 | contig 59800 bp, 29 predicted proteins | sample CNSS3metaG_FD_160074 | JGI IMG/M metagenome (GOLD analysis project Ga0214544, IMG submission 160074) | Root nodule microbial communities from cowpea collected in UCLA plant growth center, Los Angeles, California, USA - CNSS3 | ecosystem: Host-associated > Plants > Roots > Nodule | place: USA... | reverse complement strand
TTAGAATCAAATTTACCCAAATTTTCTTTTCCGTTATTTAGAACAAAGCATTTGCATCCAAATATTTTTAAATGTGCTACATTAGGCTTTCTTCCTTTAAATAATTCATAGGGGGTAACTTTTAAAAATGGTCTAATGAGCATTCTATTTAATACATAGCAAGCAGTGCTCACAGCATCAGCCCAAAAATATTTAGGCACATTATATTCGTTCAACATTGTGCGAGCTAATTCTTCTAAAGATCTATTTTTCCTTTCTACAACTCCATTTTGTTAAGGAGTTCTAGGTGCAGAAAAATTATGCATAATTCCATTTTCTTCATAAAAGTTTTCAAATAATTCATTTTGAAATTCTCCACCATGATCACTTCTTAAAACTTTAATTTTCAAATCTTTTTCATTTTGAACTGCTTTTGCAAACTTTTTAAAAGCTTTAAATGCTTCACTTTGTAGTGTGAGAAAGAAAGTCCATGTATATCGTGAGTAATCATCAACAATAACAAGAGCATAATAATTTCCTTCAAAGCTTTTTGTCCTTGAAGGACCAAACAAATCCATATGCAAAAGTTCTAAAGGTTTTGATGTGGAAATCACATTCTTTGAATGAAATGAAGATTTTGTTTGTTTTCCTTTTTGACATGCATCACATAGTTTATCTTTTTCAAACTTTATTTTTGGTAATCCAATTACTAATTCTTTAGAAATCAGTTTGTTTAATTGTTGCATGTTAATATGAGCAGCTCGTTTATGCCATAACCAAGGATTTTCTTCTTTAACAACCAAACAAGTTATATCACTAGATGATGCAGTATCAAGATCAATTAAGTAAATGTTATTGTGTCTCATACCTTTTAAGGCTATTTCTTTGGAGTCCTTTTGATGAATAGTGCAGTAATCACTCTCAAATATTACTTTGAGTCCTTTATCACATAATTGGCTTATACTGAGAAGATTGTGCTTTAGTCCTTCTACATACAGTACATCCTTGATCTCCAAAGTATTTCCTCCACCTACATCACCTGTTCCAAGTATTTTTCCTTTGTTGTTATCCCCATAAGTGACAAATCCTTGTTCCTTCTTTTTAAAGTTCTTAAACTTCTTTTTATCTCCAGTCATGTGTCTTGAACAACCACTGTCAAGATACCACATTGATCTTCTGGATTTAGAAGTCATCTGCAAAATAAGGAAACAATTCATTTAGGTCCCCAACAACTTGTTTGGGTCCTTGGGGTTAGAAAAAAAATATCTACTTATGAACAGGAACCCAAATATATTTCTTATTAGGAACACCAAGATGTTTGATATTGCATTTGTTTGAAGTATGACCCTTTTTCATGCAATAAAAACATGTAGTAGTACATGCATATGTATTTATAGAATGATATGTTCCTTTTTCTACCCAAACTCTACGAGTTCTTTTAGTTTTATTTTTAAAACTATGATTATGAGCATGCTTGGTCTTATTTGGATTTTTCTTGATTTTAAACTTTTCACAATTTTTATTTTCTAAAGCATCTTCGAGATGTTTTTCCAAAATACATATATCAAACATGTAACTTTTGCATGAAGCACATTCAACAGTTTCTTTATTTTCTAAATTTGAAATTTTATTTTTCAAAAATTCTTCTTCTTCAAGAGATTTTTCAAATTTACTTTGCAAATCTTTAAAATCAGATTTTAACTTTTTATGAGCAGTATCCAATTTACTAGATTTAATAAGCAATTGTTGAAAGGCATCATACAAATCATCGTAGTCATTTTCGTGGCAAGTAGAATTTACCTCATTATCAGAATCATCATGATTAGCCATCAAACATAGATTTGCTTCTTCATTTTCAGAATCGCTAGAATTTGATGAGCTTGAGGCATTGTCTTCCCAAGCTATATATGCTTTCTTTTTGAAGAATTTTCTACCCTTCTTTTCTTCACTTTTCTTTGAATTTGGGCAGTCAGCTTTGACGTGTCCAGATTCTCCACATCCATAGCATTTGAAATTTGAGGATGATCCTTGATTATCCTTCTTGTTGCTCTTGAATTGATTTTTACCTTTGGCCTTCATGAATTTTGTAAACTTCTTAATCATGAGACTCAGATTTTCATCATCATCTGAATCTTCTTCTTCCTTTTGTCGTTTGCCTTTAACCACTTCGGTTTTAAAGGCTATGTTCTTCTTTCTTCCAATATCTTCTTCATCATTTAATCTGCCTAGTTCAAGCTCATGTTCTCTCAGCTTTCCAAACAGAGCCGCCATCGTCATTGTCGCAAGATTTTGTGACTCCGTGATGGCTGTCACCTTAGGCTGCCAAGTCCTGTTCAAGGATTTAAGAATTTTTATATTTAATTCATCAGTGTCAAAAGTTTTACCTAGACCTTTGAGATGATTGACGATATGTGTGAATCGTTTCTGCACATCGTATATAGTTTCTCCTTGCTGCATCCGAAACATTTCGTATTCTTGGATCAAGGAGTTCTTGCGTGATCTTTTCACATCGTCTGTTCCTTCATGGGTTACACACAATATTTCCCATATTTCTTGTGCACTGGTGCATACTGAGATCCTGTAAAACTCATCTAGGGTTAAGGCAGATGAAATTATATTTCTAGCTTTTACATCATATTGGGCTCTTCTATTTTTGTCTGCTGTCCATTGCGAGAATGGTTTTGGTTCCTGCACATCATTTACAATATTAACAAGAACAAATGGACCATTTAAAACAGCATCCCAAATACCTCTATCAACATATTCCAGAAAAATTTGCATCCTAACTTTCCAGAAAGGATAATTTTCACCAGTAAATAGAGGAGGTCTGTTGATAGACGCACCCTCGGCAAAGGTTTGATTTTGTCCAACCATTTTCGAAAAATTTGAATAACTATCAAAGCAAGCTCTGATACCAATTGTTGGTATCGCGCAGCGGAATGTTTGAGCGTGCGGTCAAAACCAAGAGGGGATGAATTGGTTTTTAAATAATAAAATTAATACTTTAAAATATTTCCAAAATTTATCAATTAGATCAATAAATAATTTCTTTATAACACAATAATTGAAATAAAGAGATAGAGAAGAAGATTGAACACAAGTATTTATACTGGTTCGGATCAAAAGACCCTACGTCCAGTTGTTAATCTCTTAAAAACGAGATTACTAAATCACTTAACAAGTAACAGATTTACAATCAGATATTAAGAGTGTAAGGAAAGAAAACACCTCTCTTGAATCACACAAGAGATGAACACCTTTCTCTGAATCACAGAGAACCTTGACCTTAGCTTTCCTAGCAACAGCAGCAACACTCAATCTCCTGAACTCCTCTCAGGAAAAGTTATCGCTCTACCCACACTAGGTTTTTCAAAGCTTCAATTGAGAACACTCAGAGAACTCTCTTGCAGTCACAACACTAGTACTCTAGCTTCTAAAAAAGGTAAGTGATAAGTAACTCTGAGGTTCCTTAAATAGGGGTTCCAGAAATTAGGTCAAAAAGCTGAACAGTCGCGCCCAACTGACCAGGAGATAATCGATTATTCCAGTGTAGTTTATGAAAAACAAATTTTTGAACAGATAAACGATTATCAGAGGTAATAATCGATTATTCCAGTGTTTTCTTGAAAAAATGGTTCAGCTCAGGATAATCGATTATTCTAAGTGATAATCGATTATCACTTTGATTTTTCGAGAAACACCAGATTTTTCTTGTACAATACTGATTCTAACTAATATAATTACATTTTACAAGATAACTTTAAACATTACAACACATGGTCTTCATTTTGGCTTCCAGATGGCTTTCATGGCTTCTTTTATCATCATCAAAATCTTGCTTCATCATTTTAGGCTTGTATTGCTTTTGCCAACAATTATAATCAATCTTTGGTTTTTCGCGGCCCCTCACCCCACAACAACATCTAGTTTTCTAGAATAGATGGTTCGATGTGTCCCACTTAACACAGCTAGATTGTCTCCCTTATCCCTCAAGGAATTATGAGTAAAAACGTCAATGCATCGCACATCGGGCACTATACTCCCAACAAGCCGAAATAAGGTGAAACATTTATCCCTTCCCCACTGCTTCACACAAGCGAAAGAGTACAACACTCGAACCAATCATCTACCACTACTTCACAAAGGCGAAGAGGACCCTTTTCCACTGCTTCACACAGGCGAAAGAGTCTTCACTGGGTTCCTAGGTACGGAAAACCTCACACAACATTTAATTCCATCAAGAGCTCTTCAAGCAAGGCAAAACACTCCCAACATGCAACCCATGAGAATTACATATTGCCATCAAAATATACACCATCACATCATGCTTGAAAAATAAGGTCTCATAACCAAACCAAATTCATATATCACACTTGTATTTAACACATGCCAAAAATTTAATAAAATACAAGGACAAGAAAAAGAAAAATCGCTTAATACTCCAAGTGCATCTAAACCCTTTAAAGAAAATAACAAAATATAACTTATCATACTTGCAATTTAAAACCCGCTTCCCCAATTGCTTTTACGCATGAAAATAAGAGGAAGTCTAAGGATTGTGTATCCTTCATTCATGTGAGAAGCTAAGCCAAAAAGAGAAAGAAAGAAGATGATGGTCCTTAATCTCGGGACAGGGTCACAGTTCAACAACAAAACAACAACATGAACAATACTCATACACTTATGCACACCCTTCAAAGTTTCATTCATCAAGCAAACAATAAGAAAATAAGAGAAGAAAGCAAGGTTGGCTTCCCCTTCCTGGACTTAGTTCTTCACTAAGTGTTTCCTCTGCAACCTCCTCTTTCACTCTCCATGTTTCTCCAACTCTCCTCTCCCTCTCATCTTTTTCTCACATTTTAGAAACCCTAAAACTATTATATCTTCTCTCCTAAAATCTTATATTTTTGTCTATAATTAACATCTTTAATCTTTTCTATTAATATTTAAAATTAAATCTTTTAGTTAATATTTTAAAAACAAATAAAAATAAAACAACCCAAAGTCTTGGTTGTTTGACTGTTACTTAAAATCACAATATTTTGCCATTTTATTTTTATGTGTGGCTACAATTGATACAAAAATTTAAAACATGAGATTGCATGCACTGCAACAATTGTAAAAGGAGAAAGAAATAAAGGTTTTTTTTTTGTGGGCCCCAGCAAAAGAGAAGGGAGAAAAATTTAATAATTAGTGCACCGTAGTTGGGCTGAGAAGGGTTCAAGCTCGTATACTTCCATACACAACACACATACGATAACCACCAGATTGTGAGTTTTCTCTATATATATTGTGCACGAATAAAATATAAGCTTATATTGTCCATCCACCATAATTAATAAGTTAAATAAAATAATTAAAACCCTCTACAAAAGAACGAACAAATTTGAACCTACGCCTCCACACCTCAATTACACACTCCAACCACCAGACCAATTATTTTCTCATATTATAATACGCACCACTTAATTATATACACATATCCGCAACATTAAATATAATATTAAAATTTAAAATAAATAAAACAATAAATTACATCACTTAAATAATTATTATAAATACAACAATAACTTAAATCACTCTAATAATAATTATTGCATATTTCATAATTAAGTAAATAATTAGAATAAGTAAACAACACTTAACTTAAATCAATCAACTAATTATTTCATCATATATCAAAATTAAATAAAATACTTAATTTAAATAAATCCATAATCTCAAACAAGTCATCAATTCTATTTTGATGTGCTTCTCTTTATTCTAATTTTTCCCAGGTCTCAGACTTGGGCTCAAGAATAATATCTCCACAGGTAAGACAAATGGTGAAGTCAGACCCATCTACACCAATTGCAACAATAATTTCTTCCATCCACACCTCTATGGGATATAACACAACCTATAGAAAGGCATTGTTGGCGAAACATCAAGCAATTGAAGATGTGTACGAAAATTGGGAACAATTTTACAACCGATTATCGTGCCTATTATAAGCCATGCAAACTTATTTGCCTAGGTTTGTATACAAGTTGAACACCAGTCCAATTAGAAATGGGGAGGAGGTCCTAGAAAACCAACAACACTTTCGAAGAGTGTTCTGGACATTCAAACCATGAATTGATGGCTTCCCATTTTGCAAACCAATAGTGCAAGTGGATGAAACCTTCCTTTACGGAAGGTATAGGGGCTCCCTTCTAGTAGTTGTTACATAAGATGGGAGAAATAACATTTTTCCCATTGCATTTGCTATAGTAAAGGGTGAAACGACCGAAGCTTGTTTTTTTTTTCCTTAAAAACCTAAGGAGGCACGTTACACCTCAATAAAATTTATGCTTAATGTCAGACCGCCACAATTCAATCAGTGTAGCATTCAACATACCCAGTAGTGGCTGGACTGAAGGTAACTGCGTGCATGTCTTTTTTATTCGACACATTGCACAAAATTTTACAAAAATATTCAAGAATACAACTCTGAAAAAGGACCTCGTCAACATGGGTAAGTTATTACATGTAAAAATTTGTCTTTTTCATTTTTTTGGTTGTTAATTATTCACCCCCATTATTAGAAAATAATTTGTTCTTATAATTATATTTGTAGCGTACGCATTGATGAAGCCACGTTGCAACTACTACTACAACATCATTAGAGAAGACAACCCAGAAGCAACAGCTTGGGTAGACCAAATTCCAAGGGAGCAGTGGTGTCTTGCATATGATCAAGGAAGAAGGTGAGGTCACGTAACAACAAATATGGCTGAAGCAATAAATTATGTCCTGAAGAAGACAAGGAATTTGTCAATTTCATCCATAGTATTGGCCACGTACACCAAGTGCAACACATACTTCACGAAAAAAAGGTAGGCAAATAACTGCAATGGTGAGTGTTGGTCATGTGTACTTTGAATATGTGACCAACTTCCTACAAGATGCGGACTCCAAGTCAAACACACACACCAGGTAAATGAATTTGATAGAAATACCACAAGATTCAGAGTGAAGAAGATAGTGAATCCCAGAGAAGTACGTCCTGCATGAAAATTTGTAGTTAGATTATGTGAAAGGTGATGCGATTGTGGAAAGTTTCAAAAAATCCATCTACCATGTTCACATGTTATTGATGCTTGCAAGCATGCACATCATGACTTCAACATGTACATAAGTCCCAATTATAGGTTGGATGTCGTCATGAAAGTATATGATAATTTGATTGACGAGTTAAGACATGAAGAATATTGGCAACCATACCAAGGGCCACAGGTTTGGCCTCATCCTGCCACAAAAAAGGAGCGAGAGAGGTTGTCCTAAATCAAGTAGAATTAGGACTGAGATGGACATTAGGGAAGGAAGACAATCAAGAAAGTGTTCCTATTGTAGAACTGAAGGACACACAAGAAATCATTGTCCTAACAACCTTGCACTTAGATGATCCACATTGAACCACTTACTTTATGTTGTACTTTTAATTGTGTTCAATAAAAGTATACTTGATTCAATTCAATTTAAAATACAATAATGAAATGGTTTTAAATTATTTTAGTTATTTCTTTCATTTTTAAATTATTTTTTACAAATTTGCAATGTTTATAGTATACAATTTTTAAAAACTTATCCAAAATTCAAAGAAAACTATAATTTCAATATTTATAAACATCTATTAAAAATAATTAATACACATAAATTATGAAAGAAAATTTTAAATTAAATTAACTTTTATATTTTCAAATTACACCTAAAATAACTTACTACACAATACTAAATCTATTTTTAACTCAATAAGTTCAAAAAGAAAATAAAATAACATTTATATTTTTTATTTTTCATAATAACACCTAAAATAACTAAAAACATAATACTAAATTTATTTTTAAAAAATTAAATTTAACCTCTAATTCAACATTTTTTACATAAACAAAAAATACTCTTAAATCTTTTTTTTTTGAATTTCAAAAATCTTAATTCTAATGTATTTTAAAAAACTCAGTTCATAATTCGAGTCCCTAGGGACCGAATTCTGATTGGGGAATGAAAAAAAAATTGACAAAAACAAGATTGGAATTCGGTCCCAAGGACTCGAATTCCCACCCGAAAGCAAAAACCATGTTATCACCGTAATATTTAAGCACAATATGTTATACATGTGAATAAAATAAGAAACCATGGTTCTGGTGTAAGGCCCATAGGGTGTCCAAAGCCCCTAAGACGGCCTAACCCCTCTCATTTATGCCACTTTGCAATTGACAACCACCTTACTCTATTCTTTCCCCTAAAATAGCGTTCTGCCAAGGTTTGATCTCCACTATTATCAAGTCCGCTCAAGCTCGTTTTACTTCACATAAGTGAACTCTCAGCTCATTCTAGTTCCTTTCTAAGTCCCCTTTTCGTACTTTCGCTAGAGGTCCACTGTGGTAACCTCATTTTCTATCTATGCCATTGTTCCAGTTCGTAAAATCTGCTCCTAGATCTATTGGGTTCGTTGGCGTAAGGGTCAAAATCTTATATTAGCCCCTTTCCGGATAAGGGAAGTTAGGGTTTCACGTTTTAAATCATGTTTAACTTATTCTTGTTGTTTTTCGTGTTTTAGCATGCTTGGGTGAAGTTTTGATGGTATGAATGTGAACTGTGTGATTGATGAGTAAATGGCTGAACTGAGCATGTGCGAACAGTGGAGGGTTCTGGTCTTCTCGCCCAAGCGAGCATGTCTCGCCTAGGCGAGATTAGTAGTGACTCGCCCAAGATGTCTGCGCGAGCTGTCGCTCAGGCGAGTGGCTCTTGTTTTGAGCGAGAGTCCATCTCGCTCAGGCGAGGAGGTCTCGCCTCAGCGAGAGAATGCGAAGGCTATTGTTCCCCTCTTTGGAGCTCTCGCCTACGCGAAAGGAGCTCGCTTGTGCGAGAGAAGCCTCTCGCCTGAGCGAGACCTTTCAGCCTGAGCGAGAGTTGGGCCAGATAGTGCTTGGGTCCTATTTCTTTCTTTGTTTTTGGGTGTTTGATACATGTTTGGTTGGATTGCTATGTTAAAGCATGAGATGAATGAACATGCATGAGTAAGGGGATTTATGAGTTGTGGATGATGTGCTTGGCATGATCTTGGCATGATCTTGGCATGTACTGAGTAAGAAATGTTTTTTTATAAAATTGACATGGAATTGGCATGAGCATGAGTGTGATACTGATTAATGGATTATGTTATTGGTATGGTTAGGACGTAATTCCACAATGGTGTCGTGGTGGTGCCTCATTGGTTAGGGCGTAATTCCATGAGCCTCTAGGTGAGACTTCATGGTGGTGCCTCAGTTGGTCGGGACGTAATTCCATGACCCCTATTAGTGGGAGTTCATGGTGGTGCCTCATCTATATAATTTAGTAAGGATTCAAGGTAAGGTTGCATCCTGACACTCTAAAGAGTCAGTTAGTCTCACATAGAGCGTACTGACCCTAGTGGTGAGAGTAATTGAAGGCCTAAAACTCATTAAGGGCTAACCTTGTGTGGGGGGGATGAAACATTGTAACACTTAGCTCGGTAGAGCAGGGAAGTCCACCACAAGTGCAAGCATCTGCTGAATCCGACTAATTATATGTATCCGAATGAGTCGTGTCTGAGTCTTAGTGTATTATTTGCAAGTCATAACATGATTGGTTGGGTTATGCATCTTGAACTATAAAATTGTATGTAACTGTATGATAAATCACTTTTTGCTCTAGCTTACCCTTCCTTTTGTTGTATGTTCTGTCTGGTGTGGTTTTCTCTCCTTTCGATGATCATCAATTTATTGATGTGAGCAAATGCGAGAACTCCCCGTGGTCAACAGGGAAATGGTGATTCTGCTGCTTAGCATCTCTGGGATGGACTCCAGTTTTCTTTTAGGGCTAAGGCCCATGTAATGTCTTACCTTGGGATTTACTTGATTTATTGTCAATCTCCTATTTCACTTTGTATCTGGCATAGTGGTGTGCCTTAAATCTTTTCCTGGATTTTTTTGGATATTAGTAAGAAGTAACATTATACTCCATGACTTGTTTATCGTTCTATCTGTGTGACATTTCATTTGAATTAAAGTGATTATTTAAATGGGATGTTACATATAGGGACAAACAATCCCAAAAAATATACTTCGAATTTAAAATCGGGCAATGTCTTTAAACAAATTTTGAAATTTAATAGTATTCGAATTAACTTTAACTAAAAATGTATCTGGATTTTGAAATAAATTTAACATATATTAAAATATCAAATTACACTAATAAAAATGTTTAATAAATTTTATTTAATTTTTTTATTAAATTCAAATTGAAGACAATTAAATAAATTTTATTTTTAGGTTAAAAATTAATATTTAAAAAATATAATAATAAATATATTTATTAAATTTTAATTTAAAACAAAACTTCAACTAAAAATATTAACTGAATTTGAAATCATTTAACATATATTAAATTATATTTAAATTTTAAATAAAACTAATAAAAATATTTAATAAATTCAATTTTATATTATATTAAATTAAAATTGAACCAAAATTAATTAGTTTTTTATGTTAATTCAAAATAATATTTTAAAAAATATTAACTACAATATTTATTAAATCGTAAGTTTTTTTAAAAAATTAAATAAAAATGTTAAATCTTATTAACATACATTAAATTATATTAAAATTTTAAATTAAACTGAATAAAATATTTAATAAGATTTAGTTTATTTTTTATCAAAATAAAATATAACCAAACTTGATTAAAATGTGACATCGAGAAAGAAGCAACCATTTATATCTCTCTTACTTATGAAGTGACGAAGTCTTGCCCCTTTCTTTTTATGTGCGATCCTATAAAACTCATAAATGAAGTGACGAAGTCTTATTTATCGTTCTCATTTCCTTCTCTTCTCACTAAATGCAAAAACTCTCACCCCTTTCACCACCAATTGCGTCTTTCACATCTTATTTTCATTTTTGTTGGTAATTTGTTTTTTGATTTGGGGGTTGGGGTGGTGAGTCTAGTCTTCGATAGTTCAAAATTTGATTATGCAAGTTTTTGGAAGGTTGGAATGTATATTCGATCCAAAAATATTTTTTAAAATGTACATTTTAGTTTATATTCCAAAAACTACATTTTGGGATATATATATATATATATATATATATAATGATTTGGTGATGTATTTTATAATGCATTCTCAGTAATGTGTGTACCACACCAAGCCAACTTAACGAAATAATAGTAAAACGATTACCATACCTATACGCCAAAACATTCAGGTAACTGGCCTAGGCTAAGCCGGTCTAAGCCTAGCCGACCTAAACCGATAACATAAATATCCAAAAGAATAACTTGCCTAAGACAGCATATGACCAACATAAGCTATCAAGGGAAGTAGTCATTTTAGGCCGAGTACCTTAATACGCCTACCAATACCCCCCTTATGTTCAATAAGCCCACAGTAATCAAATCTAAGGGCCTGATTTAGGACCAGACCCACTTACAGCCCAAACTAGAGCCCAAGCCAGGGCCCGGCCCATGGCATAACCATACATAATTAATACTCTATAAATACATGTGGACCCTAGTAATTAAAGGTACGCATTCATTACTCCATTAATCATCTGATTTGACCTTTTGAGAGCTTTTACTCACTTGAGCTTCGGAGTCCCTTCTGCAGGTAACCCCTCCTGGGTCCAAGCTGACACGTATCAACCGGGAAGAGGCCAACTGAGGAGATAGCGGACTACATGGGTAAGGTGACACTTGTGCCTAACTTATCTTGTTTGTTCTCTGCAGGAACAATGTGTATTCTAGAAATACATTTTAGAATGTGTATTCCATAATACATTTTTTTGTGAGATGCATTTTGTATTGTATTTTTTCAAAGGTATTTTTGGATTCATATATATGTTCTAGAATGTACATTTTTGAATGTATATTTTCTAATTTTAAAGCACATATATAAGTATGCAAAATATTTTATATGATTTGATGCATTGTTGATGTGAAAATTATGTATTGTACATAGTTATGGCTATGACAAGAGGTGGTGCAAGCGAAGGTATAGGCAAACAAAGACCTACAACTTTGCTTCGTAGAAGGAACTATGCAAAAGGGATCGGTGCAAAGGGAAATGAACAACAAAAAGGATTTCATAGAGGACCATCAAACCTTTCTTTCCTAGTTAGTTATGATAATCATATGGTGTGTAGACTATATTAGATGGTGAAGTTAGTATAAAAGTTTAACTTTGATGTTATTTTGGTGATGATTTTAACTTAGGCAAGGTTTCGGTAGATTTTAATAAGGTCCCAGTCCAGGTTCTACTAGGCCTATCCAGCATATTGTGATAACTCCATGTATGATATAGGTTCATTTTAGTTTTATGAAATATGGTGTTGGATTTGGTAATAAAACCTAGAGAATATCCCCACTGGACATTAAGATAGCTAAGTTATCTAGATGTGAATGTTTACTTCTGGAGGTTCTAGAGAATAAGAGTGATGATTTGATCAAAGAAACAAAACAAAATGGGCATTATAACAACATAACTGAGTAGACGTGAATCAAATAAAGAAGAAAATGAAAGCATAGAAGATGGAATGGAGCAAGTGAAGCATGCCACTCATAGGTGAGGACCAAAAGGCCAACTCTTTCCTAGACATGAGTGAAGGAATGCCACCACTTTATTCCTCAAGATAAGGCCATAGAATAGACTTCATTCCTTGGAGGTGAGCTCACAGAAATATGGTTGAAACAAAGTAGTGTTTTACAAAAATTGATCAACCATTGTACATGTTTAGGAGCACCCCTTAAATAGAGAGTTCTAAGGGCCTTTAAATGTAGCTTAGTAATTAGAAAACCCTACATTCTATAAGGTAGGTTAAAATGAGCCAACAAATGGAATGAGATGTGCACTCCAAAGACGATTCTCGGTCAAGGTGTGGTAGGGGCCTCCCATGGTACACTTGTACCACCAAGGTACAAGTTACTTTATGCTTTTGTCTTTTCTCTCTCATGACCTTTCCATGTTGTCCAATGATGTTGTGCCATAATGCCTTAATCCATTTCCATTTGTGATCATCTTACCCTAATCAAACTTAACCAACAAAGAAAACAAGCAAACAAGTCAACATGTTGACTTAAGCCAAGTCAACTATAGTCAACTAGTCAACCCTATTCAAGGTTAACAAGTCAACTAAGGTTGATCTAACCAAGCCAACTTTAGGGAATTTTAACATAATAGAAATACTAAATAAAGATAAGAAAAAAGGAATAGAAGTATCCCCTCTAGTCATGCTTCTTGTGATCCTTAGGAGATCTTCCATAAGATCTTGTGTGGTCAAGCCTTCATTAATGTCCAAGCCCTACTCAACCTTCATTAAGAAGATTTTGACCAGTCCAAGACTAGGCTCTACTTGCAACACCCTATCAAGATGCTATTCAAATACATAAAAAAAATTGCATTAAGAAAAATCTTCTTTATTTATGAACACAAAATTTTCAAATTAAAAAAAAAATCTAATGTCAAAATCATCTACCATACATTATTTCGAAAAATAAAATTGTTCCAAATAAAAATCATTCTTCCCAATGCAATGCCCAAGCCCCTCACTATTCTGCATCCAAATCAACATCATCTGCAATGCCACTATGCTCTTTCAAAAAAGATATAAAAAAACAATGATAAAGAAATATATTGATTCCACTACTCTTTCAAAATAGATCCATCATTGGTCATCTAAAGATTATTGCTCAATTAATTATTGTTGTACATTTGCAAATTAATCAATATAAATTCTCAATTAATTTGTTGGCGTTCTCACTATTAACCAAAGTAAATTTTCAATCAAAAGTAATAACTTTGTAGATTACTCATAGTAAATTTAACCAAAGTACATTCCCAATTAGATATTACTATTCTTAATCATGTCCATTCTTTTACCTCTAAAATCAAGTAGAAAGATAATTAACCAAAGTACATTCTTGATTAATTCTAGTTAAAGTTTTCACCTCTAATCAAAGTACATTCTCAATCATTGGCAAAAACTATTCAATCACATGAAAGTTTCTAAATTTAATCAAAGTACATTTTCAATTAAAATTAAAAACCTTTGAACTCTTATGATTGATATGCATATAGATTAAAACATCTCACTAATTAGCTATGATGTAAAAACCATTACTTTTCACTCAATTCAAAGACAAAAGACATAGATGAATTGAAACCTCAACAATAAGAAAAAGAACAAACAAATATATTCCATTCTATTGTCAGAATCCATAATGAAATTACAATGGAACCAACCCTTGAAGCTTAGAACTCCATAAAATCAAAATAAAAGAAATATAGAAGAAGAGTGGAGAGAGAAAGAATTAGGGTTTTACTTTTATAATTTTGAGACACCTTTAGGGTTACCTTAGCTTATAAATAGAGGTGTCTTCCCCCATGAAAAATCACCTTTCAATTTGAGTATTGTTATGTTGCCAATTTTGTGCCATACTACTCATCTTAGGTCACTAAAGTTAGAGCACCACTTCTAAGTTTCCTCTAGCCACCCTTCCTTAAGATTTGGCTCAACCTCTCTTGAGAGCACCGAAACACCATCATAACCTCTCCATCATCTCATCACATCAAAAACCACCATATGCGCACCATATTTCCACCAACATTAAGCTTCCACAAACCACCACCCATTTGGGAGTCTCCCCTTGGCTTTAGTCATATAGCTTGGAGGAGCTTATCCTATCAAATTGATACACTATTGTCATGATTCATGTGGAATATTTTTACTTAGAAAACTCTATCTAGGAAGGACTTGGTTTCTAACCTTGTCCACTTGTGATTCACTTGTCCTTCTTGTGAACTACTTGAAACATTAATGGAGGCATGGTTAGGGGCCATCATAGGGATTTCAAATTAGTTGTATGTATCACACCCAATACCTTCAAAGAGATCTCGGATTAGCTTCAGATCGTAAAATAAGAACTCATTTTTTATTTTTTTGTAATGTTTATGTTTGGGCCTTATCAGATCACTGTCATGTTAGGCTTTTTAGTGTTTTACCCCATAGTATATAGAATTTTGTGAAACACTTTGTATTCAAATTTGAGTTATAAGAAAAATTGAGTTTTCTCTCAAGTCTCGAGGTTCTCCTTAGAACCACTAGTCCTTATCTTTGAATCTCTAATTCAAAGTGGCAGATCTTCTTCACTTATCTTGGAACCTCCTCCAAGTGGTGTGGCTTCCTTCTGTTCTGAAAACCCCTAAATCAACCTCCTCCAAATTTTCCCTTAGGGTTTATACTCAATTTTGTTCGAGACCCAAATTCGCCTCAAATCCAAGACGATTCTATGTCAAACACTTTCATCACTTGTTTTGTTTTAGAAATCATCCACGAAAAAGAAAAATATTTTGAGAAAATATTTATCATTCATCGTTGTAAAATTTTGAAAACATGTGTGAAAAACTTTCTTCTTCACCACAACATGAGTGAACATTCTCATTATTCTAGTGTACATGGGTAATGTGAGGGATAATCAAGAAGGAGTAAATTTGAGAGATGAACTCCAAAGACAAAGGAATGATATAATTGAATTGAAAGACATGTTTGCACAATTCATGATTAGTCAAAACAAGGGCAAACAAAGAGATGAGTACCCACCTAGAAGAAGAAGAAGATACACTAGATAATCATCCCCCTCTCCTAATAGAGATGAGTGGTATAATAGTCATGACAATGATGACTTCTACCAATCCCCACCTAGGTGATGTAAAACCAGGGAAAAAATTAAATAAAGAATAAATATTTAATTAACAATAATTATGGATTGAAAGTACATCTAAAAGAATGGTTTGTTAAGTTAGGACAAGGATTAATGGTAGTTCAAGTGATTGAGCATGTTGGTGGTGTTGAGAGGTCTTGGGTTTGAATCATGTGTACGTTATTAGTATGATGTTTTAATTATTTATTTTATTTTGCATGTATGCATGACCGTGTGATGTGATCTTATAATCATATATGTGCGTGAAATGTCATGAAACATGTAAGGGCGTGTTAGTTGTGCATATAAGCTTAGTAGTTGGGAAGTTAAGAGTTTGAACCTTGGCTAGCCTTAAATAGTTCCTTTTTACTCTTTATTATTTTTGCGACATTTGTGGAGGATCTAGAAACTCTAACCGTCTCCAGAAACGCCAAAGAGGTAGAGGCAAGGTAGTTATGAGAGTAGAAACCTCCATGTAATGACATTTGATGACCATGATCCTTTTAAATTTTTTTTATTTTTATTTATTAATTTTGGGGCAGAAAAATAAGTTGAGGAGTGGCTTAGTGAGGAAGAGGGAAAGTGTTTTAGTGTGGCTGATAGGGGTTCTCATTGAGAGCACAAATTCGTGACTAAGGAGTAGAGGACTGATTTATTGGGAAAGGAAAGGGTGGATCACGTTTGTGCAAAGAGGAACATTAAGAGTGATTTTTGGAGTGGGAATTTTAGGTAAGGGAAGCTGCACTTAAATATTTATTTCGTGAATAATGTATTTCGTGGTGTGTATAAGCCTGGATGCCATTTCATTCTTTCATTTTATGTTGTAGAAACTGCCTAGCGGCATTCATGGCTTGCCAGGCGACGCATGCAGCGTGAGCCATTTTCTGGGTTCTGCCCAGAAACTACCTGGCGGCAATCGAGCTTTTATCTTTTCCGCTTTTATTCCTCTAAAACTTGAAATATCAAATAAATCCAAAAATAAAATAACAATAAAACATTAAAATTAATAAAATAAAAACATGATAATGCCAATTATCAAAATACCCCAAACTTAAACATTTTCATGTCGTTGTGAAAGTTTTTAATTTTTGAATTTTGAAAACTCTCATCAACTGATCAAAGCATTTGAAAAGAAACTAACCTCTTAATCCTAATTGTGTCATATCAAAGAATTTTCATTGTAACTAAGAGTTTAAGACATAATAGTATGAATTTTCATGCATACACTCCAATCCTCAATCATAATAAGAAGTAATAGCAAAACTATTGAATGCTCACATCAATTCAGTGTTTCGCTCAGCACACATGTGTATAGTATTAATAATGATCACCCACACTCAGCATGTTATAAGACCACTTCATCAACTTTTGCCTATCATCTAAATTACAAAATGCACATCATTGGTAAGATCAAAAGGTCTTTCATAGGCTTGTAATGGGGCCTGGTTAGAAAGAATATCGGTTTTTCCAGGAATTCAAAAAGCACCATTAAGCCTAAGAAAACAAACACATGTGGATGTTTGTATAAATATGCTACATTTTTTTCCTCTCTTTTCTATCACATAAAAATGTTATCTTTCCTTTCTTTTTTTTATTGGGTTGGGTTTTTACAAAAACCTACCCTAAACTTATTCACTTTCTTGGGGTAGGAAAAACCCTACCCCAAACTTATTCAATCACATACCTTGATATGTGGTAAGGTGTTTACACCCTACCCCAAACTGATCTCATCTCATACCTTTATTCCACTCAACATGCACCTGTTCTTTGTTCTAAGGTGTGGGACAAGATATATTTTCCTTAAAATCTAAGGGTAAAGAATGAAACAGTCAGGCTCAAATAAGGTAACAAAAAACAATATATATCTTGTAATGGGGTCTAGTTAGAAAGAATATTGGTTTTTCCAGGAATTCAAAAGCACCATTAAGCCTAAGAGAACAAACACATGTGGATGTTTGTATAAATATGCTACATTTTTTCCTCTCTTTTCTATCACATAAAAATGTTATCTTTCCTCTATATTTTTTATTGGGTTGGGTTTTTACAAAAACCTACCCCAAACTTATTCACTTTCTTGGGATAGGAAAAACCCTACCCAAACTTATTCAATCCCATACCATGATATGTGCTAGGGTGTTTACACCCTACCCCAAACTGATCTCATCTCATACCTTTATTCCACTCAACATGCACCTGTTCTTTGTTCTAAGGTGTGGGACAAGATATATTTTCCTTAAAATCTAAGGGTAAAGAATGAAACAGTCAGGCTCAAATAAGGTAACAAAAAAAAAACTTTTGGGTTGGCTATTTGGCTAAGTAGCTTAAACATACCAAACAATGCCTTTATCCTTTCTAACAAATTATGTGATTTCATTAACAAGATTCAGGAAAAAATCAATTTCATAGCAATAACTACTCCCCTTACAGCTCTTTATACAAAAGCTCACAATATTTAAAAATTTTCATAAAGTTTGGTCTTACTCTCATGTTTGAAAAAACACTAACTATCATATCATCATACCAAACTATCTTTCACTCAGCATATCACAAAATATTTCAATCAATAAGCACAATCAGGATGTAAAACAGTCAATGCTTCATGTGTATTTGATTTTAATTGATCATTACAGTAGTTGACAATGCACATTGAGAACATGGTTAACTTAAGATGAAGCTTAAGATAATGGCATACATATGCAAACAGAAATACAATTCAAAAACAAAAGACAATAATTATATGCAAAATTAAAATGTTAGGTTGCATCCAGTAAGCTCTAGTTTAACGTCTGATAGCTTAACCCTTCTTCTTCTCTGGAGGAGGGCCCTTTTCTTCTTCCTTCATTTGTTGTAGAGAAAAAGAACTAGAACAATTTTTCAACAGCTTAGAAACTTATTTTGGCTTACTCTTCATAAGCAAGATTTCCTTAACAACATTAATATCCTTTGGTTCCATATTGTGAATTCCTTCAGACATTTTGAAGTTTACCTCCTCTTTTTAATCTCTAATTTTTAGCTTGCCGCCATAACTTTGGCGGTTTTCATGAATGGTTTTCTAAGAATGAGAGGAACCTCAATATCTTCCTCCATATCAAGTATGACGAAATCCATTGGAAAAGTGAACTTGTCTACTTTCACAAGTACATCCTCAACGACTCCATTTAAGCATTTGATTGATCGATCCACAAGTTGTAAAGTCATCCTTGTTGGTTTGACTTCAAGATCCACAATTTTCTTGAGCATAGATAAAAGCATCAAATTAATGCTCGCTCCCAAGTCGATCAGTGCTTTCCCAATAGCTAAATTTCCAATTGTGCAAAGAATAGTGAAGCTACCAGGATCTTTGAACTTTAGAAGGAGATTCTTTTGAATGATGGCACTACAGTTTCCTTGGACTTCAATGATGTCTTCCTCAATATACTTTCTCTTCTTGCTAAGGAAATCTTTCAAAAATTTTGTGTACGCTGGCATTTGTTGTATTGCTTCAGAGAGAGGAATTTTGACTTCAAATTGCTTGAAGATCTCCATGAGTAGAGCCAAATGCTTCTCCTTATCTTTCTTGGATGGTACTAGAGGATATGGAAGGATTTTCTCCACACTTTCTTCTTTTCTTTTCTCAATTTTCTCATATCTTTTTCATTTTCTATTTTTCCCTTTCCATCTTTATGCTCTCCATTGTTCTTTTCATCCTCTCATTTTTCATACATATTCCTACTTCGCGTTATAATAGCATTAAAATGATCTTTTGAGTTTACCTCTGTATTGGCTGTAAAATTCATTTCAATTTTTTTCTTCTACTATCTTTGCCAATTGCCCAGTTATGTTTACAGATTACGGATAAAAGCTTTTATGCTTTTGGGATTTGAAAGACACACTTGCATGTGTTATAGTTTGAAACGCACTACTAAAAAAATCATATTTCCTGCCAATTTTGTTTTGAATTTTTTTTGTAGGAAATACTTATAAATTTTGTTATGATAAAAAATTGTAGGAAATTGCTGCCAATTTTTTTGCAAAATATTTTGTATAAACCACTTTTCGTAACAAATTTTGTAGGAAATACTTACGAATTTTATAATTTTATAGGAAATAATTACCCACGAAGGAATTACCTGCCAATTAAAATTCTTAGAAAAAATAGCAAGAAAAAGTCTTATCTTACAAATTTTTTAACAAATTTGCTAGAAAATTCCCATGTAATATGAGAATTTTTAGTAGTGATGGTGATTTAAGGCATAAACGGGGGGGTTCAAATTAGCTATTTAAAACTTTTTCGAAAGCATAAAACCCCTTTTGATTGAATCAAATAGACTGTGAAATTCGAATACAAAAGTTGTAGATTTGTACACTTTCAATCGGTCAAAAAATAAAACAGCAGACTAAATTGTTCCTTAGCCTATGAAACAAACGATTAAAATTTCAAATCAATCGGCTAAAATCCTGGGAATTGATGCAGAATGCAGAATTCGCAAATTTAACTCCAACAACAAACTTTTACACACAAGACTTGTTCCAATCAATATTTCTAACAGGTATGCAACATCAGATTACACAAAAACACAATAAAGCACAAAAAAGAATGAATTACTAGGTTTTCTTGAGTTTTTAAATTGATTCAAAGTGAGTAAGATGAAGAGAAGAGAATGGCACAATTATTTTTATACTAGTTCACTCAATCACAGAGCTACATCCAGTTTACCATGACAACCTGAGTCTGGTTTCCACTATATTCAAAAGTTTTACAAATCTCACCAAAAGATTACACTTTTGAACAAAGAAACACACAAGATTTTTGACTCACACAAAAATCTAGACTAACACCCTCAAGAATCACACTTACAGACCTGAAATCATATCAAACAAACAACCAGAGGCACAAGAACTACAAAACCTGATGGTGGCTCTCCGTAGCCAATCATACATGTGTTCTTCAAGCTAATCCCAAGCCAAAATGCCTTCAAGATCAACATAGATCTTAAATCTTCACCTTGCAGTTGTGTAATGTAGAGAGAGAGAGTTTTGTAGTGATAAATGACAAGTTTTCACGCTAAAAAACTCATAATTATTTCTCTGCTCTCGAAAACACAACTTATATAGTCTGGTTTAAGTGAAATTAGTCGATTGAATTTCCTGTACAATCTGTTGATTTCAGTTGACTTATGTGAAATCAATTGATTGAAAACTAATTCAACTGATTGAATACATTAATACCAAAAACTATATACAACAACTCTTTTAACCTGTTAAAACCATTTTTAACAGATTAAAAAGGACACACTAAGACTAACAAGACATCTAACATATGTCATATAGCCTACTGACATGATATAACATGTATTCATTACATCTAACACATCAATTACAGATTTAATACAATTGAAACATGATCTTCAATCGAACCTTCATCAAACACATGTGATCTTCATGCATTTGGCTATATCAAATCTTTACTTCAAGCTTGCTTGTGCTAACAACATGAATTGTTGAAATGTCTCCCCCAACTTTGTTTGCCTCTCGTGCAAGGAAGGTTGTTGTTATTGTTGCCTATTGAATGGTCCAGCTTGTCCCATGCTAAGATGAGACTTCCATCCCTAATTGTAATTGCCATAATTTACTTGGTGAGCTTGATTTCCTATGTAGGTTGCCTCCTCCTACGCGTGACTCTACATGACACATTGCCCATTTGCATTGTCTCCTTTGCACAACACACAAATTTGCACTATTGGTTGGTGTTGTACTTGGGAAGCATTTTGAATCTCATGTGGCAATGCTGACAACTTCTTCATAAGTGCCTTAATATGTCGTGTGATTAGCTTGTTTTGAGCTAACAACGTGAGTCTACATCTCTAATACTCCATTCTTTTGAAGTTGAGTGCGATCATTTTTCATTTTGTAATCATTTGAAGTTATATTTTCTATCAATGCTTTGGCTTCTGCATGTGTCTTGGAATTAATCATGCCTCCAATTGAAGCATTCAACATCAACTTGGTTTGAGCTTTAAGTCCCCTCATAAAGATGTTGATTTATGTTGGATCATCAAATCCATGCATTGGTGTCTTCCTTAGCAGCCCTTTGAATCGTTCTCATGTTTGACTCAAGAATTCTTCACAATCTTGGACTGAGGGAAAATTTTTTTAAAAAATGTTTGGACTAAATCATCCCATTCTGTCAGGTTATTTTCAGGGAAAGAGTGTTGCATACCTTTACATTCCTTGCCAAAGAAAAAGTAAACAAGCTCAAGCGAATAGCATTGTCAGGTACTTGGTTGATTTTCACCATATTGCATATTTCGAGGAATGTGACCAAGTGATTATATGGGTTTTCATGTGATAACCCATGAAATTGATTACTATGCACCAAGTGTATAAGGGTAGGTTTCATCTCCATATTTGGTCCAACTATTGTTGGCCTAACAATGTTGTTAAAATTGAGTTGGCCCATGAATGTGGCATAGTCTCCCAAAGTACGTTGTCCTTCATCTACTCTAGCCATATCGCAAAGAAAACTGAAGGAGCACGTTAAACAGTATAGAACAATCAAGACAGTTTTTTCTTTTTGAAATAAAAAAAAACTAAATCAGTAACCAAACACAATTAAACTAAACCAAACTATAGTCCCCGACAACTTCGCCAAAAACTTGTTACGGGATTGGCAAGTGTACCAAATTATATAAGTAATAAAGTGGACAAGTCTAGATATCGTATCCCACAAGGACTAATGTGGTTTAAATTAATTGATTTATTATTGATAAAGGGTGAGAATACCAAAACATTTATAGCTTAAAGGAAAAATAAATGTAGAATTAAAATGTAAAATATGGATAGAAATTGACACAACGGAAACAAATAGCTTGATTGAGAAAAATATCAAATAAAAGCTTCCCTAGGATAGGGTTTCATGATCCAATTCAAAGCAAAAACACCAAACAATATTCTTCAAATTTCTACTCTCGCATTCACACCTTATGTAACAATTCCTAATGTCTTATCGGCAAGTCTAAACTTTAATAAGAACCCTAATGTCTTAGACCTTTTCGTATTAAGAGTTCGCATTACTGATCAAAATTCTAATGTTATGAATGACTAATGATGTACTTTATGTCTAGATGCACAATCAATTAGTTGTCTATTCTAGTCTAGGTTCTAATATTGTGTCCAATGAGATACCACAAATATGTAATCAATAATTATCATGCAGTTAAAGCACGAATAGAACACAAGAGTGATAGAAAAGAATTATATTGATTAATGGAATACATAGAGAATTAAGAATACATTACACTCAACCCTCATAAATGAGGGAGTTAGCTACTCCTAGGCATATTGAATACTAGACTGATGTTGAAATTGAATGCCTTCGTCCTTCATAATGCCCTTCTACCTTCAAATGTAGAGATATCAAGTTTTTTTCTCTCCAAGTGTGTCTTTGACCTATGTCAGGCCCTCCATTTATAGACTTTCATGGAGTTGATTTTGTACTTGAATAAATTGTAATAGATAATCCTTTAGATATATCATTTAATATTTGAAGATTCCATATCTTTGATATATTCTTCAAATCTTATCATTTGTAATTTGAATAACTAACTTTGTGGATATATGATTTTGTTGATAATCTTTGACTAGTCAATATTTCACTTATTCTATTGATAATATTTTCAAATCTCAGAGATTTTCACTTATTTGAAAATATATTCCAAGCTTTTAACTTTTTTACTTTTATTCAATAAAATCTGAAATATTAAATAAAATCAATAAATAAAATAACAATAAAACATAAAAATGAATTAAATAAAAGCATGATAATGCAAATTATCAATTGTTATGACTTATTCTCACTAGTATACTTATCTTACTATTTAAGAAAAATGTAAGAACAAACAACTTGTACACATACTTATTCGTAAAGGCTACAAACATGGAATAGACCATACCCCAATCTTGACAAGAAGAACTGCTTTGACATCACTAAATTGTAATGCCACGACTATAATATAAATATTATTATTTGATAAAAAAATGATTTTTTTTGTACAATAAAATTTTCCTAGAGAACATTCATAATAACATAATATCCATTTATATGTCAATAGTTTACATATATGTAATTGTTCACAAAATATTACAAAAATATATATGTTGTACAATATTAAGAGTTATACATCATAATAGAATAGTACCATATATTTAATATCTCCTAAGAGTATTAATATTAGTTATCTATTAGTAAATCTCTATATCATAATAATACAATAATAATAAAACATATAGGTAACTTCTCTTTTTCCATGTTCATTGAATAAATAATATTTACTTTTAATATATATATATATATATATATATATATATATATATATTGAATTATAAAATAATAATGTTTTAAAATAATATAAAAAATAAGAATTAAACCAAGAAATTTCAATAAAACAACTACATATGGATTAGAATGTTGTAAACAAACATAAAAATATAAATTAATATAGAGTTTTCTTACTGGATCGAGATAGTACCTTGTAATGGTTTCAAAGCTTCTAAAGTGATTTCCTCTCTGGATGTAGTAGTTGTCCTTCGAGTTCTCGTCCTTCTTTTAGTGGAAAATGAAAGTATACCTACAAAAGGTGCATCAACCCTAAGCTTTTCTCAATAGTCAAATCTCTAATTTTAGCACTTAATGAGAAATGTATCCTTAATTACCTAGTCCATGTGTATTTATACTAATTTTATAAGAGTCATTACTTGACAACCTATGTGGACCTGACCTAGTTATGGGCTTGGGTCAAAGTTTCAATTTAGTGGGCCTGGTATTGGAGGCCTATCTACTGGTAGCTCTAACTGATTCTTGTTAAGTTTTTTTTTATAATATGGAGTTAAGTACTTGTCGATCTTCCGACAAGTATCCTGCTATAGGATACCTACTTAGTATAGGTTTGTTTTGATATAGTAGATATATATTCGTCCTAGGGTCATGCGAATGGCTTATGACTAGTCAGCCTCAAAGGTGCATCATTATAGGATTATTTTACTACAGGCTTGAGATTGGCCTTATTTGAAAGGATGGATAAGTACCTGACCTAAGGTCCTGCCAAAGACTAAGAACTAGTTGGCCTTATCCTGTACATAAAGGATCAATGCATAACTGGATATAAGTGAAATGAAATAAATAAATAGGACTAGTATGTAACTAGGAATAAATTAAATGAAATAAGTAGACTAGTGTGTAGCCGAAGATAAATAAAATAAAATAAATAAATAGAGCTAGTGCATTACTAGAGATAAAATTATATAAAATAAATTGACAGGACTCGTGTGTAACTGAAGGTAAATTAAAATAAATAAATAAGATTAGTGCATAACTAGAGATAAAATTAAATTAAATAAATAAATAAATAGAACTAATGCATAGTTGAAGATAAATAAAATAAAATAAATAAATAGGATAACAATGAAAAATAAGTTAAACAAAAATAAATTAAATAATATATAATTCAAAATAAATAGAATATTAATATAACACACATGAGTTTATCTAAGATTCCCTTTTACCTTATTGGTTGAAGGGACACACTAACAATACTTCTAAAAGGTTTAAATTTCTTCTAATCTCTTACTCAAACTTCTCTCACTTTCTTTCTCTTTCTCTATCTTTCTTTGTCTATCTCTTACTCTCTCTTTCTCCCAACAACTTACTCTTTCTTGATTTCTTCACATCTTCTCTTTCACTCCATCCTTTTATAAGCAAACCATATGGTCACTTTATTCCAAATCATGATTACTTTTAATTAATGCAAAAATTCTCTTTATTAATGAGAGTTAAACCTTATTGTTTCTTTTTTTTCTTACCTAACTTTCACTCTCTTTTGGTCTCTCTTCTACTTCATCACTTTATAAGCCAAATTACTATGCATTTTTAATTCCAAATAATGATTACTTCCATTATTGTCATGATTACTTCCATTATTGAAGAGATAATGCTTATCGCTTTAGCTTATCTTCTTTTTTTCTTTTAGAAGATTCATTAAAAAGAAAAGACTTTATATATATATATATATATATTGGTTTTTTATTATTTATTTTTATTGGTATTTTCATTTTACTTAGTTATAGTATTTCTTAAAATTGTTTGATTTATTTTTCACTGTTCAAAATATATCTGGATAAATTATGAACCATTTTTTTTATATAATTTATTCACATGAGTAAAAATACAAGATTTTCTAACTCTTGTTTTTATATGAGTTAAATAATGTAATTATTTAAAAAGTATGAATGTTACAACATGCATCCTCACTCTTGAAGAAGGTCCTTGAAGCATTTTTAGTTTTTATGATTCATTGTACTTTATTTCACTTAGGTTAACTCTTCCATTCTATAAATTAGAGTGACTAGAGTTTTGTAAATCAACTTAGAGATAATATAGAGAATTTAGCCAAATTAGCAGCCTTCCTTTGTTCTAAGTTCACCAGGATTAGTTATCTTCTTGACTTCTCCTAGACCTTTTCCTTATTGGTTGGCCCAACCTCCTTAAAGAAACACATCCAAACCACTCTCCAAACACCATTATGTTCATCATTTCATGCTTTTGCATTCAAGCATATCATCTTTATAGAGTCTCCTTCAACTTTGTTAAGTGGGTTTTCGTCATTTGGCACTAGAGCTTTGAGTCTTCTCTCAAGAACCATGGCTCATGATAACTATAGGGTGGAACCTTGATCCTGATGCCAAATGATGGAAACCCACTTCACGAAAGTTGAATTATACTCCATAGAGATGATGTGCTAGGATGCGAAAGCTAGGATGCGAAAGCTTGGAATGATGAATGAGAATGTGTTTGAAGAGTGAGATTGGTGTGTTTCTTGAAGGAGGTTAACCCAACCCTCAAGGAAAAGGTCTAGGAGAAGTCAAGAAGACAAACTATCCTAGTGAACTCAAAAGGGAGAGTCACAAATTTGGCAAAATTTCTCTAGATTTATTTCAAGTTGTCTTTACAATGCTTTGGCATTCCTATTTATAGATTTTAGGAGTTAACCCAAGTGTCAAAAGAAGAAAGAAAGATACAAAGAATCTAAAACTGAAAAAGGCTCTAGAGCTTTCAAGTGGCTAGTTAGCTATCAAATGCATGCATATTTCTTAGCTTCTTGTGTAAGCTAAATGATGCATGTGCTAAGGTTACTTAAGAACCAAATTAGCGCAAATGATACCTCAGTTCATTGTTCATCACCTGGTCACTCAAGAAATAAGTTAAAAAGCCAAAATTGCACTCTTGCATAACACACTCTGATTTAATCGATTCTAGTACTTACATAATCGACTAAATAAGAGGTTTTTACACTAAAATGACCATAATACAAGCCCAAAAGAAATATATGCTTTGCCCAAATATGAAGCCTAAAGAAAATACTAATTTGCATTTTTACAGTGCGAAGAGAAGAAAAGGAGAAAGCTAATAAAGAATTCTCCACAAAAGAGGAGTTCTTTGAAGTCATTCCACTTCTTCCATTCTCCTAGCCATGGCCCTAGTCAAAGGCCCAATGTGACTCCTTCTAGATGGTCCTCCATTAGGACACGACTGTCGACAACTTTGAAATTGTTCAATTTTAAAGCAAGAAATGGATGGAGGGTTAAAAGTTTCATAGAATTGTGGGAGTTGTTAAAGGAGATGCTTCCAAAAAATAATACGTTACCTAATCGTAACTACAAGGCGAAGAAAATTCTATGTCCAATGGGTTTGGAGTACAAGAAGATACATAAATGCCTTAATGATGGTGTATTGTACAAAGACGAGTTTGTTGCATTGAAGGCGTGTCTAACGTGTGAGTTATCACAATTTAAAAACAAATTTGGTGGAAATAATTTTGATGAAGAAACAAATGGTCCCCCTGTTAACATGTTATGGTACCTTCCCATATAACCTAGGTTTAAACGATTGTTTGCCATTAAAGAAGATGCAAAGAATCTGACATGGCATGCAAATGGAAGAAAGTGTGACAATATTCTTCGACACCCAACTGATTCTCTACAATGGAAGAAGATTAATGTAATATTTCCAGGTACAAAGTCAATAAACATGAGACTTGGACTTGAATCTCATGAGCTAGTAGATCCACCTACTTGGTACAAGTTCTAAAAGATCGCTCAGACTAGATCTGATGGGCAAATGAGTTCACAATTAACTCAAGTCATAGATGAAAGAATTGTAAGTACAAATCCTAAACCCAAAATCAATTTTTATTATAAATATGTTTATAATTAAACTTGAATATGTGATTGTAGGATTCCCTAGTTAAGCAAGCAACTCAAGTCGTGTACGCGACACTGCTAGGTCTAAGGATGTCAACGGGGCGGGTATGGTACGAGTAGTACCACCCTCGTTACGAGTAGTACCACCCTCGTACCCTACCCACTAGATAAATATTTGCCATGTACATGTCCCCATATCCATGCAGGTATCCATTATGTGAGTACCCACATATATTTTTAATATCCACAGATATACACGGGTATTTATAAAACAAATTCTAAAAATATTTAACAACATATCTTAACCATAAATTCAAATGAAATACAATAAATCACCATCATAAATTTTAAACAAAGTTCAAATAACCCATTTAAATAGTGTTGAATGATAGTTTACAAAGAAAAGGAGATTTATTTTAAAATCAATTGATAAAAATAACCCATTCAAAATCAATGTGTTAATATTTTAATCATGTTTTCTTTTCTAATTTAAATTGGAGTTCAACGGGTATGAGTATCTACGGGTACGGATGTTATGGTACTCGTACCCACCCTATTAACATGTGGGTATAAAACAAAATACTCGTACCCATTACCCACGGATATCCATTTATAATACTCATTTCTTACCTGTTGCGGGTTTTATCCGTGAATACCCATAGGTATGAATTTTGTTTACATCCCTAGCTAGGTCGTGAGGACTTCGAGGTTACTTTAGTCCACCACAACGGACTAGTGAATCATTAAGTCGGGATTCCATGAGGAAGGTGAAGATGCAGTTTAAAGAAAAGTTACAGCAAATGAAGGCATCTCTAAAAGAGGAGTTTGAAGAAAAACTCATGTCCATAACCAAGAATAAACAATCGAATGAAGCGGAAGTAGAGGCATATCCTAATAGGTATATAGTCACCATAAAAAGGCTTTTGTTCTATTGTGGATCATGTTGAACATGTAATTTAGTATGAGTTATATTCTGACGAAGATTCTCTATGTTTGGTCGCCCTAAGAGGAATAATGGAAGGCGACACAACCATTTATGGTGTTCCTCTACAACCAGACTAGGCACTATGATTGTTGATGAGGTTAGAGATTTCCATGCTAGATTGCCTTTGCCAACTTCAAATATTCAATTTGTTGGAGAGGCCTTAGGCATATTTGTTGTTTGGCCTAAAAGACTAACCATGTCATTTGTTGCATAAAAACAGGTAGTACATTGTCTTTCAAATACTTTTCTTTTATAATTTTATAAATACATTAGCTAATATTTTGCATATATTTATTTCAGGTCCATCGTCATCAAAAGAAGTTGTGTGACCCTATTATTGATGAAGATAAGGAAATGGCAGAAGCAGGGGATGATCCACTTACAAAACCTGTAGACATATTGCCTAAGATAAGGAGAAGACCAATAGGCATACAATGGGACTTTTGAGTATTTGAGCTCGAATGTCATGTCCCATTTATATTGTCATTTTCTGGTACATTGAAGGTGTATGATGGAGACAAGATGTTAAACATTTTTGTCATCCATCTGTAGTGCATGTAAGTATTAATGTGTCTTATATATTTATTATATTAAAATTACTGCATTTAACATATAATTCATTATTTTAGGTATATGGACGCAATGAGTGTGGACTTGGTCCGGTCATAGGTGTATGGATTTTATGAACCCTAAACCATTAAAAAATCTAGAAACACAAGGCTCGGGCCACAAAATATATAACGGATTGGACTACCACCTAACAAAGGCGTATTTACTTGGCTCTATATATTGAAGGGTTAATATTACTTAGTGAGCTTTTTTTTCAAGTTATGGTAATTGTTGAACTAACCATTTCTCCTTCATTGTAGGTCTCATTGGCAATTAATAGTCGTAATTCCTGAAAAGTCCCTAATTGTTTGGTTTTGTTCCATTAATAAGAAACACAACTCCGATATAAAGAACTTTTTATAAGGGTAATGTTACAAATTTCATAACATCCAATTAGTATATAGCAATTATGACTAATGTGTTTTCAATTTAACTAGAGTTGAGGCAGCAACAAACTAATTATTGCATAAAGATCAAGAAATGTTCAAATTATAACTCCTAAGGTTAGGAATCACCCCTTAAATTAATTATTTTGTGTAGAATGATATCAATTTTTCCTTTTGTTATTTTAGTGTAATAGGCAAAATAGTTCTTTCGAATGAGGGTATTATGTCATGCATTTGATGAAAACTATCATTAGGGTAAACATCATTGAAAACTGGACAAAGGTATTTAAACACTTATAACTTGTTCATGAATTGTATGGTTTTTTGGAACTCTATACATGCTAACATTGTATCATTATTTTAGGACTTTGATGATGCCTACCCAATATCATAGAATGACACATTGGAAATAAAAAGAGAGTGGGCAAGTTATCTCTTCAAACATTTAGAAGAAGATTATGTTTTGAGTAATTTTTTCCTTTTAGTAATATTTTTTATTCATTATATATTTACTTTTACTTTGTTAAATGTACTATAAATTTTATATGAGAAATATATATGTTGTTATGAAAAATTATTGGGGCTAAAATAGGGGAATATAAAACTTATGTTTTTTACCCCTTTACGTCAGATGTAAATTCATATCTGTTATGTGAACACCAGATGTAAATTTATATATATTATTTTGACAAGCATAAATAGACGTAAAAAACTAAAAATACTAGACGTAAAGAGTCTTTCCTGTATTAGTGTTAGGTATTTTATGCATATTCTATACAAATATTCAAAGGCGAGGCTTAGAGATCGTATTCAATTTATAAAATCCTCGATTTATATAAACCCATTTATCTACCATGTTATCTCTATGGTTATCTTAAAAGTTATTAATTGACAATGAATAACAACATTTTCTTGTATAGCTAAAGCTCACTCATATACTAATCAAACAATTCAGGCTTAACTAATCAAATGATATCACAAAACAACTAGATTAGACAAAACCTCATATTTTAACGTTTATAGTTTACTTAATTGTTTTGATTATTGATTATTGGATTACTTAAATATATCAAGTCTCAACTTTTAAATCATTTATGAAAGTTATACTATAAGTAATAAATAAATGACTGTTTAAGTTTTTTTGAAGAGTCATCTTTAAATTAAAAAATAATATGCGAATGGATGAATTATATTTCTAAATCATATTTTAAAACACCACTTTGTAGTTATAATTTTTTAAAGTAACGTTATTATTGAAGTCGTATTTTAATTCATCACTTTAACTTAGAAGACTTAAATTAAGACACAATACTTTTTTAAACTAGTTTTTCTAATGAATACATTTATTTAAATAAATAAGTAAAATTCTGTTTTGAAAATACAATTCAGCCATTTTTTTAAATAGTATAATTTTATAAAAGATTTTTTATTTTATTATTTAAAAAATTACCTCTATAATTATTTTGGATGAAGTAATTGAAATATATTATATTTCAATTTTTTTGGATAAAACAATTTAATTTATATTTTACGACGAACTCAACTCTACCTATAAGTCTAAATTAACTTAGATCAACCTTTAATTTGAGCCGACTCAACTTGAACTTCGGTCCAGGTCGACTTGACTCAACTTTTAACTTGGGCCGATTTGTCTCAACCTGTGACACGGGCCGACTAGGCTCAACCTTTGGCCTAAAGCGACTCGGTTCGAAGTCATCTCATCTTGACCTTTGACTTGCTCCAACTTGCTTCGACCTTTGGGTTGGGTTGAATCGGGTCGACCTTCGACTCAATTTGACTCACCTTGACTTTCAATCCGAATCGACTAGTCTCGACCTTTGGTATAGACTGACTAGACTCAACCTTCGACTGACCAACTCGGCTCGACTTGCTGCCCAAGCCGACCTAGCTCGACCTTCAGCCTGAGCCAACTCGGCTTAGAGCCATCTCGTCTCGACCTTCGGCCATGACCGACTAGGCTTGAGTTGGGGTCGGGTCGACTTGTCACAACCTTGGTCTTTGGCTCGACTCGACCTTCGTCTCGAGCCGGCTCGACATGACATTTGTCCCAAGCTGACTCGGCACAACTTTAATCTCAGACCACCCTGACTCGACCTTTGTCTTAGGCTGACCCGACATGACCTTCGGCCCAAACAGCCCCTGCTTATGCTTTGGCCTGATCTGACCCAACTCTACCGTCAACCTGCCCGACCCGACCCGTGTCGACCAACAACTTGAACCGACTTGTCTCGATCTTCCGCCCGACTAACTTGACTTTTTAGATATGTGAGCTTTTTATGTTCTAACCAATGAACAATTCCACAACTTGGAGAATTTCAATTTTTTTCATTTTTGAGTGAATTTGAAATTCTACTATTTTAGTTATTTGAAATATCTTTTTAAAATTTCTCAATTTCATTTTTTTTTTAAATTTTCTCATCCGAATATTTTATTTTTCTTAAAAAAATTTAATTTTTTAAATAAATGAATTACTCTCTCAAATCATCTTATTCAAATACATTACTAAAATACACCACTAATTTTTTAATGAATTTATGGTCCCCAGTTATCATCAAAATTTATTGTGGACGGGAACATTGACATTTGTTTATTGAGAGACATAGAACACGGGCACACGGTAATTAAATTATAATTCCAACCTTTTTCTTGTTTTTTTTTTTTACCTAAAGCATCACCTAACACATCACGTGGTCAACGCGTGCGTATTAAAAAATTCATAAAATTGCTATGCAAGCAATAAATAAGCAATATTCCGAAAGAGAAAAAATGGGAATAAACCTTGACTACGTATAAGTTAATGTGACGATGGTTAAGTCATGAATGTTTATAAATCCTCTTATTGCATTAATATGTCTAGACATGAAGATATTATAGATTCATTGAAGATAAGTTCAGATGTAATTTAATTTATTGCAATCTATATTTTAATAAAAATATTTTTGGTGTTAAAATAAATCTTATTTATTTTATATATCATCCATTTTAATATTTTATTTAATGTAATAATTCATACTTCAATTCTTAATATTATGTTCACATATAATATTTTATCGTGAATGAAAATAAAATACTTTAGTAGTAAAGTAGAAAAAGAAAAAGATAGAAATTATAAGTTTAACTTTCTACTTGTATTAAAAGAAGTTCTGACTTGAACTCTTATATTAATAAAATATTAACAATTAACACTTAAGTGATAAAAAAGAATTTAACTTAAATTAGTTTCATATATTTATGAATATTTAAATCCAATTTGAGTTTAACTACTTAGCAGCATTATAAAGAGTGCGGTAATTAAAGTAACTATCTAATTTGGTTTTGTAAAAATCTTTAAAATCAATGAGAAATAAGAGAAAAGATTGAAAATAAGAAAGTTTAAGACTAAATTTTGTGATAATAGGTATATTAACCTTTTCATATGTAACACCCCATTTAATTTAATAAGCGAAACAAAAGGAAGCGTCACATAAAAATAATATAATAGCGCAGTCCTGGAGTTTAAAACTTAACTCCTTACAACCTAAGGCACACCATGATACCCAAAAGAAAACTAGTTAAAGAGTTTAACATAATGTATATAAATCCAAGGATGGACAGGTACATGAGTCATAGCCCTAAGGAAAAGCCCATCAAGAAGAAATAAAGTCCAACCCATGTAGACTATGCAGCGGAACCTCCATCACCCTGGTTATTTCGGGGAGTTCTCACCTCTGCTCTCATCAACAAGTTGATGATCATTGCAAGAGAAAAGACCATACCATAGAACATACAACAACAAATAGTAGGGTAAGCTAGAGTAGAAATCAATTTATCATACAGTCACATACTATCACCCAATTCAAGCAGTATTTGTAAATCACCCGACATGTTATGACTTTCTCAAGCAATACACTAGACCCTGACTCGACTCATCCGGATACATATAACCTGGTCGAATTCAGCGGATGCTTGCACTTGTGCTCACCCCCGAGCTATGTGTTACAAGTGTTACAATGAATCAATTCCCTCACACACAATGTTAGCCCTTAATGAGTTTCAGGCCTCCTGCTACTCTCACCACAGGAATCAGTCCACTCTAAGTGAGGCAAACTGACTCCTTAGAGCGTCAGGATGCAATCCTTACCTTGAATCCTTACCAAGTTATATAGATGAGGCACCACCATGGACACCCACTAATAGGGGCCATGGAATTACGTCCCGACCACTGAAGAACGACCTTGAGATCCCACCTAGAGATCTCAAGGATTTATGCACTGACTATCGACCAAACATGTTCATTCAATCAAGAAAGACCTATCATGCATATATGTATTTACACTATATCAATCTTTATAGCCAATCCTTTTCGCGTTCCAGCTCAATCAATACCAATTCATGTTTCATACTTCATTCGTGAATATACCATTCCAACTCATCTCGTTATCATGTCACTTTAATACCAACCTCCTCATTCAGATCACATGCTAAGTTCATGCCAAACCCATCATTCCAATTCATGAATCACATCACTCATGAATATTTATTTGTCTCATGCATTTAACACAATAATCAAATCCAAGCAAGCATTAATCATTCCAGATCCAGGGAAACAACCACACATCGCACTACCTCGCCCAGCTCCTCGCTCAGGCTGAAGGGTCTTGCTCAGGCGAGAAGCTCTCGCTCAGGCGAGCCCCCTTCGCCTAGGTGAGGGCTCGAAAAGTGAACAATAGCCTCACGCGGGATCTCGCTTAGGCGAGACCCCTCTCACTTGGGCGAGATGCTCGCTCGTTCAGGAGCAACGTGGTTCGCTTGAGCGACTGCTCGCGTGAAGCAGCTTGGGCGAGCCTCTGTTGATCTCGCCTAGGCGAGACATGCTCGCTTGGGCGAGAAAACCAGTGCTCACCACTGTTCTCTCGTGCACAAACACTCAACAGGTCGCCAATGGCTCAAAATTATCATACACAGGTTCGCATCAACACACCAAACATATTAAAACGGTAAAACAATAGCACAAGCAGCATAACTTAAAGAAAAGGCGAACCCTAGCTTCCCATACCTGAAAAAACAAGCTAGCGGAACACTCTAACCTGCACACAGTGAGCACAATTGTTCTAAGGATGGCCAAAGAGCTGAAACGAACGGTAAAACAGGAAAATGGATGAGTTATTACCAAACCCTAACGGTAAACAATGGACATAGGCCCAGAAAAGGGGAATCATGAGCTGAGGAGTGACTTACGTGGAGCAGAAACTTGACTTGAGCTAGTTCGAGGAAGGTTGACGACTAACCCTAGCAGAGAGTGGAGACTGCTCAAAAGGAGGTAAGGAGACATGTTTATGGAAAGTGAGTGAAAGGGTGGAATTATGACAGATTAGGGTCTGAACATCCAATGGGTCATCCCTTAAACCCATTACATCATGACAACCCTTTTAATTTAGGGCAAAAAAAGAATACGAATTTAATGGACCTTACATTCCTCTATTAATAAAATATTAACAATTAACACTTAACTGATAAAAAAGAATTTAACTTAAATTAGTTTCATATATTTATGAATATTTAAATCCAATTTGAGTTTAACTACTTAGTAGCATTATAAGGAGTGCGGTAATTAAAGTAACTCTATCTAATTTGGTTTTGTAAAAATCTTTAAAATCAATGAAAAATAAGAGAAAAGATTGAAAATAAGAGAGTTTAAGACTAAATTTTGTGATAATAGGTATATTAACCTTTTCATACATATTTATAGAAAAATGACATAAAAAATAAATTATATTTTATGTAACAAAATTACCATGTATATTTAATTTTAAAAGAAAATCTTTTTCAATTAACTTATTTAAAAATTAAGATGCATTTACTTTTGTTCATGAAAGAGAAGTTAATGTATATTCTGCTTCTGATTCCCTTATGGAAATATTTATCAAAACACATACGAATACAACTTGATTTTAAACGAAATTTAATAAGCTTATATATTAAGAAAAAAAAACTTCACAGTGTATTTTGATTCGATTCATGTACTTTATGTATGATTTGTATTTGATAAATATAAATATATATTTACAACTTGGAAATATTTTTTTAATGTTATTTATTTTAAAATATATTTCATAAATAGTTCTTAATTCTAATTTTATATTTTAATATTTTAAATTCATTCATTTATTTACATAACATTAAATAAATCTTATATCATTAGGTTAAATGTTGATGGAATCATATTTAACTTCAAATAAATAATCAAATGAAAATATAAAAAGTACCCAAAAACAAATTTTTTTAAATCAAGAGTGAAGACTATATGTTAAACAAACCATGAAGGGTGTTGGGTGTTGTGATTCGTCCATGCTGAAGCACCAAAACCAACGAAAATGACGAAAAACCCCCGCCCAGGATTCGTTTTTTATGCATTATCCTACAAGGTAATTCTGGTAATATGGCTGCGAAAATGGAGTAATTGAGGATTTTCGTGTTGGGAGTAACTATTTAAGGCGTGGAATGAGAAGGGTTGTTTCTGAAACCGGGATATTTCTTTCTGGATTCCAAATCCTCCACAAGTTCAAACTTTGAACCCTCCATGAGAACGTTCACAACGACCTAGGACAAGGAGGTGGAGGATTCACAGCATCATTAGATAAAAATATAACAGAAGGGGGGAAAAACTGGAATCGCCATCAGTTTTTGAGTCCACTGATTTTTTTTTTCTTCTGAATCTGTAAGTACCACCCGCTTTTATATTGATTATTCTGTTTCTCACTATGGATTTTCAGTCACCCCTTCATTATTCTCTTAATGGGTGGGAAAAGTCCTTTTTTTTTGCATTAAATTAGTCATAGTGGTTTTTTTTTTTTAAATTGTTATTTTTTTTAAATGAATTGTATTTGTGTTTGCATGTAGTGGTGTTGTTGATCAGGAACCGTAATGCTAATCAGTGGGAAGAGACAAGAGTAGGAGGAATAACTTATGTAAGACGTTGGGGTTACATTTTGAGGTCTGTTTTGGTTTTTGACCACTCTCTTTCTCTGAGAAAGAGAACAAAAAAATGAATGTGGTTGGAAAAGTTGGAAGCTTGATATCTCAAGGTGTGTACTCAGTCGCAACCCCTTTTCACCCCTTTGGTGGAGCTGTTGATGTGATTGTTGTTCAGCAACAAGATGGGACATTTCGGAGTACGCCTTGGTATGTTCGATTTGGTAAATTTCAGGGTGTTCTCAAAGGTGCGGAAAAGTATGTTAAGATAAATGTTAATGGTGTTGAGGCCAATTTTCATATGTGTCTTGACAACTCAGGGGAGGCTTATTTCTTGAAGGAGGTGGATGATGATAAAGTGATAGATTCAATTGAGGTTGTTCAAGATTCCATTGACAAAAAGAATGGCTTTTTGGGTAATGTTCATAGACTTGATCATAGCATCTCGGATTCTGGGGTTCTGAAGTTGAAAGATGAGTGTGATTCCTCAGTTGTGCGTGCGTCTCAAATTCAAAGGTCGGAATCTGATATTGATAGGAGATTTTATGAATTCCCAGATGATCGATCTTCTTTAGAAGATTCAGTTGAGTTGTCAGAATACGACTCTAATTACGGGAGCTTAGAGGGAGACAATTTTGCAGAGTCACAGGGTGCACATCCAGAGATGGTCTTGGTGAGTGTTGATGGTCATATATTAATGGCCCCTATCTCAGAAACAGAGACTCAGGAAAATGTGCAATTAAAAACTCCTCAATTTCATCTGGGACCAGGTGAAGAGACTGACTTATGTGAAGGCAATGGAGAGATTGGTGAAAATGCTTGGGCTACTGATTATATTAGTCAGCGTGACGCTCAAACAACTGATGTCGATCCTAGATGTTGTAACATTAATGGTGACGATAATACTTTTAAGCTCTCACACGAAGTTTGTCAAAGAGAGGAGGTACATATTAGTCAGACACAGGAATCCTTAGAGATTAAAAATCCGGAAGATCGGGTGAAAACTGATTCAGAAGTGGCTGCATCTGGTATCAATAGGGAGAGTGTTTTCAAAAGCTGTTTGGAGCTGCACCATTTCGGTCAGCAGGCTGGAAATGCTGCTGATTTACAAGATACAGGTTCTCCATTGGGGATTCAAAATTCAGCAGATCAATCTAATGGAAGTTGTTTTGTAGTTAATGAAGATGAACAAGGGAGGATTGTGCAACCTAGAAGCGGCGATGATTTATCACCTCCTGGTTATTCCATTTCTTCTAATGGCTATGGATATCCAAAATCAGAATTGGAAATTCAAGAGGTTGAGAAAAATGCATCTGGAGAAGTTGAAACTGATCCTGGCTATCGTTCAATTATTACTGAAACAGAACAGAATAATGAACATGTTGTCAAGTCAGTGTCAAATAATTCGGTAGATGAGAGTCAACAAGCCCCTTCACTCAAAGATGTCAGGGCTACATGTGAGGTAGTGGAACCTCAAACAGAAACTTCAAATAAAGGGGACCAAAGCCACTTGGGTTTGGGTAAGATCAGTGCAGCAAATGGCTTGCACTTGGATTCTTCAATTATTTATTTAATATTAATGCACTGTTTATTTATTCTCATTTAACTATTAATTTGAAGGATTTGAGATTTCACTTTGTGGCCATGAACTTAAGCTGGGCATGGGTTCAGTGGCTGCTGCTGAAGTGTTTGAAGCGCATCGCATATCTTCAGTTGACTTCACAAGTTCTGCTCCTTCAATAATTAAAAATCCAAATCTTGTTATCAAGTTTAAAGAGAGGTACATGACGTGGGAAAAGGCTTCTCCTCTTGTTCTTGGAATGGCTGTTTATGGTTTAGATTTACCTGTTGAGCCCAAAGATACGGTTCCTGTGGAACAGGATCAAGCATTGAAGTCTAGGGATAATGATCTAGGATCATCTTCAGCTGGGCGCAGATGGAGACTGTGGCCTATTCCTTTCCGAAAGGTCAAAACATTTGACCATACTAATAGCAATACATCAAATGAGGAGGTGTTTCTTGATTCTGAGTCTGGATCTTTTGCAGACCAAACTACTCCAACATCCAGTTCCCAGGGGTCTCCTGGAAAGCAATTTCTAAGAACAAATGTTCCCACTAATGAGCAGATAGCATCCTTAAACCTCAAAGATGGTCAAAATTTGGTAACATTCAGTTTCTCTACAAGGGTTCTCGGTACACAACAGGTTGACATTTTTTCACTAACTTCTGAACATTCATTTATTGACATTTTTTGTTTAAGAGAGAAGTTTTAATTGCATTACAGGTTGATGCTCATATCTATTTATGGAAGTGGAATGCAAGAATTGTTATTTCAGACGTTGATGGGACTATTACCAAGTAAGGCTGCTAATAATGCTTTTTAGGCTACAAGTATTGTTTTAACTTGACCTGACATAGACGCTACTTCAATATTGTTATTTTTCTCTACAACTCTGTAATTCTGTTTGGATTAAATTAGATGTAGATGAAATCCATGTGTGTCCATAATGCAAACTTTGGTAATTGTTGATGCTATTTAGACTGTTACAAAGTGAAAGGCAATGGAGAAGCAGGGGGCAGGATCTGCTTTGAAGTGTGAAATTTCATATTTTTAGTTGTTCCTCGTCTTGGAGTCGGCCTTTCTATAAGCTTATGGTGCATTAAATGACTTTTAGTCTGAAGCATCTGTCATTAGCTTGTGCAAATACTATGTAAAATTCTGTAGCTGATCCTTTGACTAAACCTTGTAGAGAATTGTCTTCGTTTTTTTACCTTTTGAGATTGTCACCCTGTGATGGTAGTGTTAGAAACTGCATCATATACAAAAAGGGTAGATAGAGAGAGAAAGAAATTATGCTTACTGATGAATCCTTATCTGGGACAATGACTTTAAGGAGAAGATAAAATCTGAATGGGTAGCTGGTTAGTTACACTTTTTACAAAGCCTCATTAACTGGGGGACTGCACAATAATTGGGCCTAACTCTATTTCTCCTATGGTACTGCTTCTTAATACGAGCCTTACTGATTGCACAACATTCAATATATTTTTAAGAAACTTTTATCCATACCCAACTTGTCTTTGTTATTATAGATTAGGGCTGTGCAAAAAAAAGTTAAAATAAACCTAACCACTCTTGAAAATTGCAGACAGTACACATAGTATTTAAGCCTAACTAGTTCAATTCTTTACAAATGGTTTTGTTATCCAGTTTTAAAAACTGATTATAAATAAAACTAATTCTAAATCAGCTTTGGACCATTTTAGAAAATAAGTTTTGGTTTTAAGAACTGGTTTGGAATTAAAAGCCAGTTTTGAACCAAATTCAGTTTTGTTCATAAACTGTTTAAATAATTTGAATCTGGTTTGGTCAAAAGCCAAACTATTTTTGAAAAATAGAGTGGTTTGATTTAAAATCCAATCTACATACTCTGTTTTAAGTTGAATTTGGTTTTCGTTTTATGTACAAAACCATGTACACCCCTGGGCTATAATGTTCATTCATGACAAAATGATGTTAAACACGATTGCATTTACTCTTACAATTAGACAAACTGTCTGAATACAGAGGGAAATATATGTCAGTTACACTATTATTTCAGAACCACAATAAAAAAGGCTTGTATTTTCTTTCCTTTTAGGTCTGATGTTTTGGGGCAGTTCATGCCTTTAGTTGGCAAAGATTGGACGCAATCTGGAGTAGCCAGGCTTTTCTGTGCCATTAAGGTATGTATATTTTTTTTACTTGTACAGATCTAACATATGTTCATTTCAATTCGGGTAGGATTGTTATGGCAAAAATTTAAAGAGGTAAATGGATACAGATCTTCATAGATATTTATGTAAGAAGATTATTGTACAGTGGAATGTGTAATTAAATTTCAAATTCTTGTTTCTAGTTGTTCATTATGTGTCTCTTAACATAGATGTGTACATTATTCCTAAATTTGGCTTGAGTTTGTACAACTGATGAGAGACTCTTATTAGAGACAGAAAACAAAATTCAGTTGCTAGGCCTAGGTGACTTCTATTTACCTCTTGGGTATTCTATTTTAAGGATGAATTGAACTGTGGCCTAGAAATTCTTATTGCATCTGCAGTGATTTAAAGTAAACTCTCTTTGGTTAGATTTGTTTTATAGATCTTATGTAAATGTAAATATCTCATAAATTTATGGGTTTATAGAAGGAACTAAACCTTCCTCCTTTTAGCCAGGACTTGATATTGCTCGGCAAATGAGGCTGAGTCCTGGTCAAATATCTTTTTTCAATCAGTAAACATAGTCTATAAGAAGGCTGGTGACTAGTGTGACTATCTACTTTCATTACCTGTTGTAAATAGCGGTTTATTGGGATAAAAGTATCTTTAGGTTCTCCATATTGAATAAGATAAAATATCTTTAGAATCTTCCTATTTTTTCTGCATATTTTGTTTCTTTATTTTAAATAGATTAATTTTTACATTTAGAGAAGCTGAGAATGTAATTGGTGTTAGTGTTATAAACAAAATTGTTTTTGTTTTCCTGTGTACTTCAAATTTACCGTACATCGTTGACTTTATTTTACTGTTTCATTTTGCATTTCATAAATATTATTATTAATAATTGAAGATTACATAGCTACGAATGTTTAGTTTATCTAAATTTGTATCAAGGATCATTAATATAACACCACATGATTCAGTGATTGGATGTTTTAGTTTTATTTCTACGAAAATTATTAAATTGAGTAAGTGTACTGGACTTACTCTTGGATTAACCCTTTCCTTTATTATTATTATTATGATTATGCAATTTAGGACTAGGATCCCATATGTTATAGGAGAAGAAAATAAGATAAATTGAATAAAATTTATACAATTTAAAATCAACTTATCCATCTCAAACTTTTGAATAACACTTTCATCTAACTCCTCTAAAGGTAGAGGCGTGTAAGTTAATTTTCATTTATGGGAAAAGCTTGTTTCATTTTACTTTTGTATTTTTTTATCGTACAAGTGCTTTTTTATATGTTTATCCTAATTGCCCCAAATTTCTGCTTGCCTTTCTTTCCATTGGAATGAAAATGTAAACAAATTTAATGGTTATCAACATAACTTTGCGATCTGTCTAATGTAAAATGCAGTCTAGCAAGCATGGTGTTATGGTGAAGCCTATTGTCTTGCCGATTTATATATCTAGGAGATTAATTTCTAAATACTTTATCTGTATTTTATGTCAGGAAAATGGATACCAGCTACTTTTTCTGAGTGCCCGTGCCATTGTCCAGGCATATCTAACTAGAAATTTCTTGTTCAACTTGAAACAGGTATTTAAAGTTATCCTGTGCTTTTTAAGTATTTGTATCAACATATGATTTGTTTTTTCAACGTTAAGATTATGTTGCATCAACTACCTTATTAGTATTGTGGAGGAGTATCAGTCTTGATTTAATATCCACTAGACATTACTTAGCTGCATATTTGGCTACTCGATTAAGATACAAGGTTGCCACAGAAAAAAGTGGCATTAAGGTACCATGAGATTTAAAAATGATGTTGCCGAGGTGTGCTAAAATATGTATATTTGAAGGAATTTGCATTAGAAAAAGAAGATAGCAGTAAACTCTTATTTGTGGTAAAGCAGAATGTTTACACTTCTTGTGATTATCACTTTTTCACCCTGTCAAACACAAAACATTAAATAACATTATGATTAGGAAGTTGGATCATGTATCTGGTCTGAACCAGAAAGATATATTTCTGACCTGTCTCATATCAAGAGGGCTGATCCCTTTTTTGGCAATTATGTTATCATTTTCTTACACCTCTTCATGTCTCTGTATGTTAGGGAGACGAAAGAGTGAGTAAATATTTCCATATTATACTCTCTTTTTATTATTATATTTGTTCATTTTTGTCCTGAAATAGAATTTTGGTTAATTCTTGACGAGGACATGGTCATTGTAATAATAATTGCGTGTGTGCAGGATGGAAAAACCTTACCAAATGGACCTGTTGTTATCTCACCTGATGGATTATTTCCCTCACTTTACCGAGAAGGTGGGTACATTTCTAACCAGAGATTAGTTGTGATGGATGCTACAATTTTGTTTATGCAGTTTGGTTGTTAGCTATGTAATAAAGATTTCATTTTCGACATCTTGTGTTTTTTGTTTGATAATTCTGTCTTTACGAAGTCATGTATGCTGCTGTGAATTTCATGTAATTTTAGTGTTTTTTTGTGAAACGGTTCGGTTTTCTGTAATCACAGAAATAAAAGAGCGTTATTCGTCCCTGAGTTTACTGGATAGAAGAAAAACTTGTACGCAAAGGAGTCTACTCCTTTCACACTGGAAATTGTCCAGTTTTTTACTACTCAGAAAAATCCTCCTTTCCTTTCTAACAGAGGCCTAATTCCTATTTTTACTTCTCTTCCTAGAATACACTTTTAAAGTCCTATTTGTATCTTGTCTATCAGAAACACCCAAAATTAACTCATCCCGCTGACATACATTTTGATGTAAAATCTGTATTGAGATAATCTGTACGCATTCCAATTATATTCAACTTTACAAAATCAAGTCTACTCAATTTTGCCACAAACAAGCTCGTAGTTCTTTTGTCACCCAAAAAAGGGATTATATTGTCTGTTATAATTGCAAAAACAGGACACAGGATCTGGAGCATGAAATTCTGAAAATTGAACATTTTTCTGAGTTGTTTTAAGATTTATGAACTCTGATAAACTGAAGTGACTGCATATACCTTGCGCTCGGACTTATCTATTGATGAATGACATAATTCTTAAACATACCCAATCTCCTTTGCTTTAGCATTTGTGGGAACAATTGACAACCTGCTATTCATTTTTGTTATTCCTTGGAGTTGAATAATTTATGTTACTGATCTGTGTTGCACCACTGTAATCTCTTTAGTATTATTATTATTATTATTTCTTTTTATATGCTTATTATGAGTTGTCCCTGTTTTCCTTGGAGATGGATTTTTGTGTCTGACGTTATGTTGCTTGTTTACTGATGAAAGTGATACGAAGGGCACCACATGAATTCAAGATTGCTTGTTTAGAGGTAAATGCCAGAACACAAAATCATGTATCTATGATGTATAACATGAAATGTTATTGGAAGGCATGTTCTTATCAACAATGTAATATATATATGATCTAAAACTGTTGTTTCGCAGGATATCAAAAAGCTTTTCCCTTCTGACTATAACCCATTCTACGCTGGATTTGGAAATAGAGATACAGATGAGCTCAGTTACAGAAAGATTGGCATCCCGAAGGGAAAAATATTTATTATTAACCCTAAGGTGTGTATGCTGGACTCATGTTTTGTAACAATCATAGTTACTTTAGTTTTTGTCAACCAACTAAAATGCCTATGAAAATAACAGGGTGAGGTAGCTATTAGTCACCGAATTGGTGCAAAGTCATATACATCATTACACACCCTTGTGAATGACATGTTTCCACCAACTTCTTTGGTCGAGCAGGTAACAAATCAGCTCCTACTTCCAGTTAGTTGAATAGAATCTAAACTTTGCTACTAATAAAATTGACTTTTGACTTCTGAAAAACCACAGGAGGACTACAACTCATGGAACTATTGGAAAACCCCATTGCCAGATTTAGATTAGTTCATTGCTTAAGATATTCAGTTCCTTTTGATAAGGATCCATTGGAATGGAAGTTGAAACATCCTAGATGTCAAGTGAAAACCAGAAATTCCTCCTACGCAAGACCATAATTGATCGGAGAGTATCCTTCTATACTTGTTTCATTGATGGTGATGACCATCTCTCCTTGCTGTTCATTTTGATCTGCATTAGATCCTGCTTCATTATAATCCTCAAATCAACAGAATTGTATAACATTTGGTTCAGTTGTTATGCTGTACTACACCTAGTTTACTTTTCAAGTTTCATTGGGGGTGATCAGGGAATAATGACATAGATGCTTACCGAAGAAGCTTCTCTAATTCAAATTGTGGATTGGGTGGATAAGTTTTCATGCCATGATATGGAGCTTCAAGTCTCAATTCTTAGCCTGATATTAATGTTTATCTTTAGCTAAGTACTGAGTTTGTATTCATGCCATGATACGGATCTTCAAGTCTTAAGTCTTAAACTGGTATTGATATTAATCTTTAGTTAAAAGATGAGTTTGTATTTCATGCCATAATATGGAGCTTCAAGTCAACCTGGTATGGTGTTTATCGTGAGTTAGTCTATCATGGAGAACGGATTCACTGACTAATTTTGAGGGAAAAGTATGTGACTTTAGTTCATTCTCATTTGTTTTTTATTATTATTTCTTTTTTTGAAAATTGAAGTGAGTCATTCAAGACATGAAAATGAATTAAAGTTGCTTAATTTTTTCTTCTAAAAAAGTCATCGAATCCATTCCCCTCTATCATGCATTCAAACATTAGAAAATCAATCGGAACTCCATTGGAGTGAAGTGCTGTAACAGTTATGACTTAGCTGGAAGATTATGAAAAACTTGGCTGTTCTCAATATTGTAATCCCAGAATGGACTACTCAATTCACTAATGATTTGTTTAACTTCAATCTTGTATCTTATTCTGATGACTCTTCTTCTGTGTTCTTTCATTTTTTAAACAATTCAACTTGGTTTTTATTTATTAAGTCACATCATTTTCTTCAAGACCAGAGAAAGATTTTATCAGAGTATGTAACCTATTTACGAAAGTTACATTTCCTACTTTTTTCTTATAAAATTTAAGTTTCTTAGTTATTTAAGAATTTATCTCTTAAATGTATAGTTCCAACCGTCTTCTCTTTTTAAGAAGAAAATCAATAAAAAGGATGTTGCGAAACGATGCTACTTGTGTTTTAGAATCTAAATTGTAAAATAGATATTAAAATGTCTGTTTCGAAAATTGAATTCTGGATTACAAGTACATTGCATTCCGCCACGTATAAACATTTTAAAAAATGTTTAAAATCTTATTTATGAAGAAATTTTACTTTCGCGGTATCATTTTTCGTAATAATTATTTTTCCTTGTACATTTGCACAATATTTCAATAACTAAGTGATATTGTCCAAAGAATAATACTGATAAATATAGTAATATGATTAAAAAAAAGGTTTTTCTTGCTTTCTTTAAATCGTAATTTTGTTCTAATTTTATAAGTAGAGACCATTAGGCTTTTTTTTTTAATTAATGATTTTTAATCCAATCTTTTTAAAAAATTAAATTTGAATTCACTGTTGGAGTTTTGATATCTTTCAATGATTTGTTTTTAAAATACACAGATATATTGATTTCAATCTTATAAATTACATTAAATCACTTTTTAATATACCACGATAAAATATATTTTAGAAACATAGCAAATGGACAACACCAATGATATACAAGGAACAATTTAAGTTATTAGTGTTGAATAAAAAATTTATAAGAACAACATCAGAAAAATCAACCAAGAAGCTAAGGTAATGAAAATTCCTTGAGTTTAAAGTACCGTTGCATTTGTAAGACTATAAAGTAACTAAATTTATTGTTTTTTCTTCTATATTAATAAAAAATAATACACAAAAAAGATTACGAGTTAAAAAAGTGGTGCTAAATATTAAAAAAATAGTTTATTATCAAATGACACAAGAGAAAATATCTTTTATTTATTTATTTATTAATGAAAGAAAAGATATGAAAAAAATGAGGACAGAAATTATGAACTGTCTAATTTCTTTTTAGTAACAAAAATAAATAATATGCATGAGAGAAGAATACAAAACATGAGAAATTAAAAAGACAATAAGAGAGAAAATAAAAAATATCTTAATAATTTTGTTTCTTTATATATTTGATTTTATCTTTTATTATTTATTAGGTTAAAATACTTCATTGGTTCATGTTTTTATTCAAAAATCTCAATTAGATCTTAAGATTTGTTTAAGTCTCAATTAGGTCCATACTTTTGAAAATACATAACAATTAGGTTCATTTCGTTAGAATGATAGTAACGGTGTTAAGGATGTGTCACGTGTCAACTCCTTTTTTTTTATTTTTTTTATTTTCTTTTTTTTTAAATTATTCATACCACATGTCACGTCAATATTGTGCCACGTGTCAAGTCAGTAAGGTGACACGTGTCAGGTCCTTGTCTGAATATCAATTTGGTCCATATATTTGTTATTTTGATTATATTTCAGTCCATTTTTTTTTTAATTTTCAATTTCATCCTCTCCAAATTGAAATCAAATTTAACTTTTATATAAATTTTATAGTGATATTTTTATTAAACATTTTAATAATATTAATTTTATGTAAATTTTTATTTTACATTAAACTTTACTTATATTTTGTTTTAAAATTTTAAAATATTTATTTAAACTTGTTACAAAATTGTTTTAAATAATTTATATACAAATGTTAGAGTTGGTTTAAAAATAACAACATTATAAATTTAAATATAAAATTTTAAAATAATTTTGTAAAAAATTATAAAAAATATATTTAAAATTTTAAAATAAATGGACTGAAATGTAATCAAAATAACAAATATATGGACCAAATTAAGATTCAGACAATGACTTGACACGTGTCACTTTACTGACTTGACACGTGTCACAATATTAACGTGACACGTGGCATGAGTAAATTTAAAAAAAAATAAAAATATTTAAAAATATTAAAAAAATTCAAAAATTCAAAAAAAAAATGAGGAGCTGACATGTGGCACATCCTTAACACCGTTACCATCATACTAACGGAATAAACCTAATTGTTACGCATTTTTAAAAATATGGACCTAATTGAGACTAAAAAAATCTTAAGACCTAATTGAGATTTTTGAACAAAAACGTGGACCAATGAAGTATTTTAGCCTATTTATTATTATACTTTATAAAATAAAAAAAATACTTAATTTAATTTCTATTAATTTTTAATATAATATTATTTAATTTAAAAGATAAATACAATTTAAAAAATTATATAGTTTAAAAAAAAATTAAATATAAAATAATGTAAAAAAAATTAAAAGAATTTGGGGAGAGGGGGCCGTGACCCCCACCTACCCCTTCTAACCTCCGTCACTGGTACTATGTGATTTTTCATACTCGATTTTTATTGTAATTTGATTATCATAGTATTTTTAGTAATTATGTCTCTCAACTTTTTATTAGATTATGATAAATTATTTTTTAGTCTTAAAATTATTTTTTAAAAGGTATATTGATGAAAAATAAAAGAATAAATTTATTTTTTAAAATTGATAGAGAAACTGCTAGAGAAGATGAAAACATGATAATATGATTGCTCATAGCATAATAATGAAATGAAAGCTTGTGAAGACTTTTTGATTCAAATACACGTTAATAAAATGGAAGATAAATATTTTACAGATAATATGGTTATTTACATCGAAAAAAGTTAAGTGAAAATTTTAATTATGATTCAATTACCATGAGTTCAAAAATATAAAAAAAACCATAGACATTTTTTTAGATATGTGTAATTTCTTTCATAGTTATAGATATACTAGATTATGTATTTATTTTTATTGAATTAATCACAGTAATATTAAATATATAAATTTTGAGTATATTATTTTTGACTCCTAAAAAATTTTTGTGAAGATCCGCCATTCGTAATGGAGGTTTATTTTGTTTTGTTTTTTATTTTAATATAACGGGAATAATAAGTTGGTGGTTATATATATATATATATATATATATATATATATATAATGTTTATAAAGTTCGCGTTAGAGAGTACATCGGTCAGTATTTTGTGAAATAAATAAAGAAATAGTTTTAGATTGAAGAATTTTATTGATTATTATATATGTATGCATCGGGTTGTTTATGTGAAAAAGAATAGTGAGATGTGATGAGTATGTTTAGATGTTTAAAGTTGTGAAAAAAAGAATATATGAGTTCTACTTTTATCATAAAAGATATTCATGATGTGTGATAATTAGTATTATACTGCTTTAAGTATTAAAATTAAGCAATAGTTGATTGATTTTGAGATTTGAACTTGAAAGAATTTTTTAATAAGCTTTGGTTTTGACACCTTAAATCATTTTGATTTATTTTATTAATGCTTACATCGGATAATAATTTTTCATTTCGATGAACATTTTAGAAAGTGACTTTTGAAAAAAAAAATTGTGAATTTTCCTACTTATTATAATGATATATTTTGATAATTATATAAATTACAGGTAACATCTCGAAAGTGGTGTTACAAAAATATCTGGTTTTGCACCTCAACTATTACCCGAATGGAAGACCACCACCAACTTTTCACTCACAAAATTTGTATACATTTTACATACATAGGGCAATTTACATATATACTAACCAACTTTAGTCGCCCTCACCATCTGAGGTGCATCTACGGTACAACATTCCCAAGTTCACCCTGGCAAAACAACTTTTATGCTCAATATAACTAGTAACATGTCTATTTGGCGCAATAGTGGTTTATGGATCCTCGCGACCTTTCCCAAAACATGGCTTATCAGCAAAAACGTTTTCTTCTAATACTTGAAGTCTACATTGAAATTCAGTTATCTGCTTTTCATTAGCCTCGACTTGAATTTCACAAAGCCTTTGTTCTTCAAAAAGTTGTTCCCACTTCTTTTCAAATCAAGCATTAGATCTAACTCCAAGTTACTTAGCACTTGACAAAGCTTCGCGTATTTCATCTAATTGTTTTTGCTCTTCTGTGAAACATCGAGAATAGTTAAATGTTCAATAGCCCAAACTTAAAACACAAAATTCATAGTAATTAACATCAGTGCGTACACTTCAATAATTCCTGATAATAATCACAAAAAGTACTTGTACTTTACAAATGTTTTTCAGGTAAACTTAAATAGAATAAAATTTATGTTATAGCCGTCGTTGGTAGTTGGTATATTAGCCGTTTATAGTCGTTGGGTGATTAATGTAGTAACCGTTGAATAGTTAATACACTAACCGTTGGATAGTTAATATACTAGTTGTTTATAGCTGTTGAGAGTACAACAGACGAAAATTATAAGTCTATAAATTGTATTGTTGATGACATGAATAGAACAACAAAAAGTGAATAAATTTTTTCATCCAAGAATCTCTTTCTCCTAATAATGTCTACAACATTCATCAATAACCACGTACCTATAAAACAACCACACATTCAGCTAAGTATAACGTAGAATCATTTGTTTGCTAATGGAAGTTTGATGAACCCCTATTTAAAGAAATATCTATTAACCTATGAACAACAATCCCCAATTATACATGCCCTATTCATCTAAAACATCTTACAAACTAAAAGACACACTCGTAACGCTTTGTGAGTTTCTTGGAAAGTAAAACACTGAAAAAACAAGCTGAATGTAGAACCTACAGAAGTCATCCACATGCTTCTTTCTTTGATACTTATTTTTACTCAACTTTTTAAACATGCTTGCCACAATTATGTCCTTTCCCACAAACAACCCATTCACTAAACCCCCTTTATCGTTCTCTAAATTCATTAGCTTACCACTATAAACCATACTCAAACTGAAAAAACATCAAAATATGTAAATTCCACAAAAAAAATATGTTCCCTAATTCTAAAACTCTCCCATCTACCATCTAACTATCCCAACCAAGGACTTGAAATCAAAAGTTGTTGGATAAACTTAAATGTGGGTAGTTGAAAGTTGTTATAATTGTCTAGGAGGGTGCAAAAGGTTGAGAGTGGGTCTAGCATTAATTAAGCATGTAATAAAGTTAATTAATTGTGGGTTAGGTAGTGGTTATATTTAATGAATATAGTTGAAGGGTCATGTCCAGAGGCCTATAAAAGGACCATGTAGTGCTTCATTTCAAAATACAACAAATCTGAATACAAAGAATGTTTATCCAGAGAGACTTGTTTGTCAACAAATTGGTATCAGAGAGTTAAAGAGTTTGATCGAGATGGCCAGCTTAGCTAACAACATGCCCCTGCCGAAGTTATCAAAAGGTGTCGGCTATGATAACTGGAGCCTGCAGATGAAGGCTCTCCTTGGTTCCCAAGAAGTATAGGAGGTGGTCGAAAATGGGCACCAAGAACCAGAGGACGTTGGAGGAATGACGATAGCCTAGCTTGTTATGTTAAAAGCAACACGAGCAAAGGAATAAATGGCTTTGTACGTGTTGTACCTAGCTGTTGATGAGTCCAGCTTTGAGAAGATAGCAAATGCTATGTCTTCAAAAGAAGCGTGAGATATTCTAGAGAAGGCCTACAAAGGGGATAATCGTGTGAAGCAAGTTCGACTTCAAACTCCCAAAGGAGAGCTTGAAAGGATGAGGATGAAGGAAGATGAAGGGGTTGTCAAGTACGTCTCCCGAGTTGAGACTGTAGTGAATCAGCTTAGTAGAAATGGAGAGACATTGCCCGCTTGCCGAGTGGTGGAGAAAATCTTGAGGTTGTTAACCGACGACTTCGAGAATATAGTTTGCGCAATAGAGAAATCCAAGGACTTGACACTACTCTCGGTGGAAGAGCTTGCCGGGTCGCTTGAAGCACATGAGTAGCGGAGAAAGAAGAAGGAGGAGGAGTCCTTTAATCAAGCACTCCAAGCAAAGACAACCATTAGGGAGAAGAAGGTTCCTTATACTCAGAACACTCGAGGCCGAGGTGGTAGAGGCAGAGGAGGATATGAAAGAGGTCAAGAACAGGTCGTCCAACAAAACTGGTGTGGCCGAGGGCAAGGTGGAGGTCGTGGTGGTACAGGTCGAGGAGGTCAGTCGAGCAACTGAGGAGTTGAGTGCTTCAAATGTGGGAAGTACGACCATTTTGCCAAAGACTGCTACTCAGGAGTTAAATGTTACAATTGTGGGAAGGTTGGAGATTTCGTGAAAGACTGCCGATTTGAAAGCAAGAAGGAAACAAACTTCCTTTTTGAGGATGTCGAGGAAGAAGAAGTATTAATGATGTCCAGGAGATTAGGTGCCGAGGTAAGTCCGAGTTGTTCTGACAACTTGGTTTGGTACCTTGATACATGAGCAAACAACCACATGTGCGGGGACAAGAATATTTTTAAGGAGCTCACCAAAGTTGAGACTGGACACATATCATTTGGAGATGCATCAAAGGTGGCAATAAAAGGCCAATGTACAATCTAGTACCTGCAAAAGAACAATCGAGTTGGAGAAATCAAAGACGTGTACTATGTACCCAACCTATAGAGAAAGACTACTCGGTTCTGATGAAAGACCGAGTACATACTTGAAAGACAAGTTGGATCGATTGATTGCTCGAGTAGAGATGAAGAAGAACAGGATGTACAAGCTGAACTTGAAAATAGTCCAAGAGAGGTGCTTGAAACTTGACGTGAAGGATGAAGTTATGATGTGGCACTTTCGGTTTGGCCACTTGCATTTTGGTGGGTTGGCAAAGTTGGTGAAAAAGATGATGGTGCGAGGACTCCCGACTGTGGAGTTTGAAAAGAAATTTTGTGAAGAGTGTGTGCTCGAAAAGCATCCGAGGACCTCATTTTCGAGGACTGTCGAGTACCGGGCAAAGGAACAACTCAGATTAATTCACACAAACATTTGTGGACTCATTACCCTTGAATCTTTCAGTGGGAAAATGTATTTCATTTCTTTCATAGATGATTTTTCAAGAAAAACATGGGTGTATTTTTGAAGGAGAAATTCGAGGTGTTCCAAGTGTTTAAAAGGTTTAAAGCAATGGTTGAAAAAGAGACTGTCATGCCTATCAAATATGTTAGGTCTGACCGAGGAAGCGAGTTCATCTCATCCGAGCTCATGAAGTATTGTGAGGAGCAAGGAATAAGGAGATTTCTGACAGCACCATACTCACCCAACAGAATGGAGTAGTTGAGACGATAAATCGAACCATTCTTGACATGGTTCGAACAATGTTGAAAAACAAGAACGTGCCTAAGGAGTTCTAGGTAGAAGTAGTGCAATGTGCCATCTATGTGCAAAATAGATGTCCACATGCCAAGCTGAACGAGAAAACACCGCAAGAAGTCTGGAGTGGAAGAAAGCCGAGTGTGTCTCACCTCAAAGTGTTTGACAGCATTGCTTATGGTCATGTTCCAACTCAACAAAGGACCAAACTTGAAGATCAGAGCAAGAAGTACGTGTTTATTAGGTACGATGAAAAAACCAAGGCGTATAAGTTGTTCAACCTAATAACAAAGAAAATGATTATGAGTCGAGATGTTCAAGTTGATGAAGAGAGCGAGTGGAAGTGGAACTACTTGGAGAAGGAGTCTAGAAGCTTGGAAATAGATATACCACTAGTTGTGAGAGATCATGAGACTTCTGATGAAGAAGATGAACCTCTACAGCCTAGAGCGCGAAACTTGCAAGACATATACAACTCGACTGATGAAGTACATGTTATATGTTTTTTGGCAGATTCAGAAGACTTGAGCTTTGAAGAGGTTGTACATGAGGAGAAGTGGCAAAAGGCGATGAATGAGGAGATTGGAACAATCGAACGCAACAACATGTGGGAGCTAACTGATCTGTCCAAAGGAGCTCGGCCTATTGGCGTAAAATGGGTGTACAAGAAGAAAACAAATGTTGATGGTGAAGTCGAGCGATATAAAGCAGAAGGAAGGAATAGACTATGACGAAGTATTCGCTCCAATGATGAGGATGGAAACAATCAGGTTGTTGATTTCCTTAGCAGCTCAACAAAAATGGACAATCTTGCAGATGGATGTGAAGTCAACATTTCTGAATGGAGTCTTGGAGGAGGAAGTATATGTTGAACAACCACTCGAAAACATGCGAAAAGGCGAAAATAAGAAAGTGTTGAGATTGAAGAAGGCACTTTATGGCTTGAAGCAAGCTCCACGAATGAAAGAATTGACACATACTTCAAGAAGAATGGATATGAGCAGTGCCCTTATGAACATGCTCTTTACATAAAGAAGAAAGGAGAAGATGTGATGTTCATTGCCCTCTATGTTGATGACCTTATCTTCTCAGGGAATAATGCTGAGCTAATTGAAACATTTAAAGAAGTGATGAAGAAGGAGTTCGAGATGGCCGACTTAGGTCTTATGAAGTATTTCCTTGGTTTGGAAGTCATTCATGGGAAGGACGATATCTTTATGTCGCAGGAAAGGTATGCTGAGGAGGTCTTGAAGAAGTTTAAGATGACAAGTTGCAACCCAGTTTCCATTCCTATAGAAATGGGCACAAAACTTTCTAAGTATGCAGATGGAGACCGAGTTGATGCGAGCAAATACCGAAGTCTGATTGGAAGTCTCAGGTATCTTACAAATACAGACCAGATTTAATGCTGAGTGTAGGAATAACAAGTCGGTATATGGAGGAACCAAGGTATACTCATTGGAAGGCCCTAAAGAGAATTCTAAGGTACGTGAGAGGAACAATGTCACTAGGCCTGATGTATACTAGAACGGATGATTACCGACTAGTCGGCTACTCAAACAGTGATTGGTGTGGAGATGTTGATGACCGAAAAAGCACGTTTGGATATGTATTCTTCATAGGGAGCACGACGTTCACCTGACTTTCAAAGAAACAACCCATTGTAACACTGTCAACATGTGAAACAGAGTACGTTGCAGCATCCTGGAGTGTCTGCCATGCAGTTTGGCTTAGAAACCTTCTACGCAAACTGGAATTGAAGCAAGAAAAGGGGACTATGATCCGAGTTGATAACAAGTCGATCATTGAATTGGCAAAGAACCCGGTCAATCATGAGAGAAGCAAGCACATTGATGTTCGATTTCACTTCATCCGAGAACAAGTGAAAGAAGGAAATGTAGAGTTGGAGCATGTCGAAAGTCGAGCACAAGCTGCAGATTTGTTTACAAAGCCACTGCCATCCTCTCTGTTCGAGAACAAGATGATACTTGGAATGAAGGACAAGAAGAGCATTTAAGTTTACGGGGGGATTTTGTTGGGTAAACTTAAATGTTGGTAGTTGGAAGTTGTTATAATTGTCTAGGAGAGTGCAAAAAAGTTGAGAGTGGGTCTAGCTTAAGCATGCAATAGAGTTCATTAATTGTGAGTTAGGTAGTGGTTATATTTAATGAATGTAGTTGAAGGATCATGTTCAGAAGTTTATAAAAGGAGCATGTAGTGCTTCATTTCAAAATACAACAAATCTGAATACAAAGAGTGTTTATCCAAAGAAACTTGTTTGTCAACAAAAATAGGTTTTTCTAAAGCCATTTAAATGACATTTTCCTTATCCCTTCACATTGAGACTTTATCCCTTCACATTGAGATTCGATTAACTTCAACGATGTAGTTAATTTTAACTTCATGTCTTACTCTGATATGCAGATACAAACCATGTCTTACTACTTTCCTTTTTTTTTAGTATTTTTGAATATGGAAATATTTTTTACATATTCATTCTGAAAAATAAATAAAATAGTTGCTTCAGACTATATTTTTAATTTATAAATATTTATCGGAATATTCACTTAAAAATATATTTTTTAATATATTAAATTAAGTATTTTAGAAGATATTTTCTGATCTAAAAATATTTTCCAATATATTTAGTCCAGAAAATATTAATAAAAAATGTAAAATTTTTATTATAAGTTTAATGCAGAACAGTGTTGAGGATTACCAATTTTATGGAATGCAGAAAGAAAAGAAAAAGAAGAAAAGAAAAGAAAATAACGCGCAGGAAGAAGAAAAGCCTCAACCAAAATTCCATTGACTTCGCTACGAATCTATATCAACCATAGACCACCAAATTGTCCCCTCCGGTGCTCGCACAATCCTAAAGACAATGATTCTCATTTTCCGACCATTCCAAAATTAAAATGAAGTCATTTTCAAACAAAAAACATTTTTAAAATTTAAAATTTAAATAAATCATGAATATTCATCTTAACAATAACAATTATACCACTATCGTGTTACCCATCTCACTTATACAATTAACATGGTTATGAATAATTTGATGGAATATATCACATTAAAAAAGAAGAAGCTTTAATTGAAAATTAAAAAACATCGAGAAGAAATTGAAATCAATAGAATACATTAGGATATGACACTTTGCTTTATAACTAATTAATTAATATGTAGAATATAAATTCAAATGGTTAAAATACTACTTAATTTCGGTTTTTGGTAAAAATACATTTTATCATTTCTTACTCGTGTCATTACTAAACCATATTAGTGTGAATATTTTTTATATTTCTGTTCGAGCACGTCTATAGAAAAAAATCACTTCCTTTACATGTATTATCATAATTACTATTACTTTATTTTTTTTTAAATAACTGTTGTAAAATAAATAAACTCGAAGGCACATAAACGAAGAACAAAAATGGATTTAGGAAAAACAGTACTTCTTCTTCCGAAATTCATGCCACCAAAAGCTGACTTCTTCTTTCTTTCGTTACTTCTCTCTCTTCCCTCTTCTCTCCTCGTCATCGCAACATTTTTCACACGTGCCACGGTAACCATCACCCTCAACTTCCATTTTCTTTTTCTTCATAAAAAAACAGGAACAAACAGAAAACACTTTCTTTTCCCTTTTTCATTTCACAGGTACCTACACACCAATACACAGGGAAACATTACAAGTATATACATATTCAAATATATAAGAAAAGTAAAGAAGAAAAAGTTGGCGAAGTCTGAAGAAGAATGTCATGGGTAAGATCGGCGGTAAACAAGGCGGTGGAAGGTGGCCAAACCAATATCCGACGTGCCGTTCGCACCTACACCGACTCCGTCGTGCTCCATGCAAGCAACGCCGTCGCTGGCGGCGCCAAAATTATTCAGGACCGCATTGTAAGTACCCCTTTCCCTGAAACTTTCAATCTTCCTTTGCCCTTTTGGTTTTTTATTCTGGGTTAGAGAGAAAGTTTTCACCTTGCTATGGTACCTTACCGTGTAAGAAATCTCAGGGTTGGGCCTTAAAAGGGTCGTGTTCTACAGTTTTAATTTTAGTTGTTTTTGGGGTCTTTATCTCCTGAATAAATATTCCATGCACAACCATCTCAATGACAAATGGTATTAACTTGTACAATAATATTATCATAAAACGAAATTAAGGATGATTTTTGTTGATTGAAAGTTTTCGCTCATAGTGCTTGCCTGTTAAGCTCTTTCCCGGGACAAAATTTAGATAAATCCCCTGAAGTATTATTTGTTTGGTGTTTTTCTCTCGAAATTAGAGTACAATAAAAGTCTACCTTATTGGATTATGCAATTTATATAAATAAAACATCAATTATAATAGAAGAATAGTAAAAATCATAAGTAGTGTATTTAAGCTTTCTCCTTTTTCTTAAATGTGTGTCTAAAATATGAATGGTTTTAATGAAAAGGTGACTCGGAACATGCAAAGCTTCAGACACACAGTAAAACGGTTAGAAGAAGTTTCTATTTCATGTAGAGGGATAGAGAGAGTTCAGTTGCTACGAAGGTGGCTGGTTGCCCTAAAAGAAGTTGAGAGACTTACTGCTAACTTCATTGACACCGATGAAAAAGATACAGACAATCAACTTCTTCATGATGAATTCAAGGATTCACCTACAATGGTTTGTGAAACCCTTACTGTTTCAATTCTTTCTGTTTACTTTATATAATTTCTGCTTTTACTATTTTGGTTTCATTATGTTAAGCTAGGTCACTTCTTTGCATTTGCATCAACTTTTAACAAAAACACAGTTTTTGTTACTTTTGTCGTTATTTATTATTTACCTTTTGGTAATTCATGCTCGTATATAACTATGGACAGATTTACTATGTAGACCCTGATGCTATGGATGATCTGAAAAATTTCCGGGATGTCTTCCTTTCAAGTCTTGCTCTTGAGGGCATAACATTGTCAATGGTGAGTTTAAGAAATGCAATCTATAACTATTACAGTCAAGTTTTTGGATTAGTATTAGTCTATTAGATGATTACGGCATTTTTCAATTTTCTCTACGGATTTCCATGTTCCTGGGTTTGGTTTGAGAGTGTATACTTGTATGAATTTGCACTCAAATTAAGAACTTTATTTTATGTCATAAAAGAAATTGCAATAAACTGAGTATAGGATTTGTATGAATAAGAAACGTGGTTGTGTATTTCCATGATCAGAAAACACCAAGCAGCAGAACGACACTGAAGAGAGAGAAGCAGAATCATCACATCCACCCCTCCCCCAAAAAAGCCAAAACTTATATAATTAGTTGTTGTCACACACAAATTTCTTCAAATCAGAATTCATTATTCTTGTGCTCATGCTCCTTCTGATTCCTGCACCGTTAAGATCACTTTCCATGTGTTCCAACCCACTAACTGTAGCCTACTCAGCATGTTTTGCTTCCTTAATTGCCCCCGTCGCTTCTTCTTCAGTTACATTTCCTTCTCCATTAAAATCAACCTTGTCCTCAAGGTTAAAATTTGGGTTGTTTTCCTTGATCACGTAATCTTTCCACATGACTTGAGACTCGTCAAAGCCTTCCCATTGCAGGAGAACTTGTCACACGTTGTCCCTCTTTGAGAATGATGCGTGAATGCAGTAGTATTGATAATGATTGCATAACAGGACCAATCTCATTAGTTACCATGGAGAGGGGAACATAAAGTCGATTATCACCACCATGACAGAGCTTCAATTGTGAGCAATGGAAAACTCGGTGAATCTTGGGATAACATGTCATTAATAGCTTGTAAACTACTTGGCCAACATGTTGAATGATTGGAAACAACCCAAAGTATTTTAACCTTAACTTTTGATCTTTTGCAAAACTAAAGAATCTTTTGTATATGGTTGCAACTTGACTGAAACCATATCTCCAATCTCAAATTCCATTTCTTGCCTCTTATGATCAAAAACCTTTTCACACTATTGTGCCTTAATCAAATTGTTTTAATTGTGCCAGAATGACGTCACATTGTTGCAATAAATCGTGAATGTCAAGTGAAGAGTTGGATTTTGAATCATATTTAAGCACCACGGGGAGGATCTCTTCCATATGTGAGTCTAAATGGTACCATCCTGTTGCTCACGTGATAGGCCTTGTTATACTAAAATTCTGTCCATGGTAAGAACTTTGTCCAGTCCTTATTCTCGTAGGTAAAGCAACATAGATACATTTCTATGCAACGATTGATTGCATCAGATAGAAACTGTATGAACTAGAGGTTAGAGCTTGAGCAATTATGTCTCAATGTATATCTTGTTTGAGACTGCTAATAAGCAATCTAATAGTGCTTCTAGCACTACACCATTTACACAATTTGCTAGCGTTGTAAATGTCATGTAATATTGATGTACTAAGTCTGTTTGACCAAGCTTGAAAGAAGTGGAATAGGGGGACTCTTACGAAGATGGTCCAAAATCCATTTGTTAACATTTGGAACGATGGAATAACATCTAGATCCAAATGGACTCTTGCAATCATCAATCTTAATAGTGTAAAGCATGGTAGTAAGTATCGTACGATTCACGATACGAATCGTACGATACGAAACGATTCAACAACTCCACGATACGAATCGTTTGATGAATCGTTTTTGTTCCTGTATCGTGTTCGTATCGTACGATTCGGACTTCGAATCGCATGAATCGTTCCGAATCGATCCGAATTGTAGCATTCACAGAGACAGATGTTCCTCACAATGACACCTCTCACGACTGCGATTCTTGCTGCAACACCTCTTGCAGTGGCGCCGGCGGCCTTTCTCGCGGTGGTGCCTCTTGCGGCGGCCTCTCTCGCGGTGGCTTCTCTTGCCGTGGTGTCTCTCACTACCCCGCAAAGGATGAGAGAGAAGTCAACAGACCTCGACGGCAGCAACTCGCATGGCATCATTGTATCTAACGGTGGCATACCCTCAAAGATAGTCTTAGTGCATATGAAAGACAGAAAACCCTAGGATTTTTAGTGGGTTGGAATTGGGCCTGTTTTAACCT
>Ga0214544_1000862_pt1:0-57500 | contig 59819 bp, 27 predicted proteins | sample CNSS3metaG_FD_160074 | JGI IMG/M metagenome (GOLD analysis project Ga0214544, IMG submission 160074) | Root nodule microbial communities from cowpea collected in UCLA plant growth center, Los Angeles, California, USA - CNSS3 | ecosystem: Host-associated > Plants > Roots > Nodule | place... | reverse complement strand
GTATTTTAAAATATAACAAAAAATACAAGCATACGTAGAAACTATAGAAAACAAGATACAAAACTATGTTTAATACATTCTGATAGTTCAAATTAATTTGAAGAAAGACTTCACTACTACAAAAGAATAAAACATCAAACTATCTAAATTTTTGTTTAAACTCCACCCTAAGAAAGACCTACTTAGTTTTTAGATGTCTAATATATAACTAAATATTACAATAATTTATTAAAATATTATCTTTTCAGAAAAATAATCATTTATTACTCTTCATAAATGTTAATATTTTATACATGAAAATATATTAATTTTTTTATGAAAAAGATGGAGAAATATATATATATATATATATATACTTAAAAGTATCATATAAAATAACTTTATATTTAGTCCGAGATCTCTAACCCATATTTTGTATAAAATTTTTGCAAGACGAGGATTGTTTTCCTTTTTAATAATTAATTTATTATCAATGTTTATAAGTAATGTGTCTAAGTTCATAATTGTGACATCAGACAAAATCTAAAATGAATATATGAAAGAAAGAATATTGTAACATTTCGAAAAATCTCATCATTTTTAAGCCACTAAGATGCAACTGCATGACATGTTTCTTGTTTTCATCTTGCATGCCACGTGGGTCAAGACCTATCAAATCAAGCTTCCACCAATAGATGGTTGACACGTGTGAAGAGAACCCTTCCCTTCACGTGCGAGGTCTCTTGTGATTGAGCCGAGCCGAGCCGATAAAATGACGCAATGCTGAGCCGACAACTCACGCCCGTGTTGGCATTGATTGAGATTTTGACATCCTCATCGAAGACAAACCCGCTAGGCCCAATCTGTGGGCCCACCCAAATGCCCCAATAACTATGCAATGGAACTTTCCCGATTCACAACTTAAAGCTTCATAAATATATAAAATTTAATTTATTACAAAAACAAATCTCTATTTTGGTGCATGGACTATGGATTAATTTCATAATATTATTCAAACATCTTTATAACACCATAAAATTGACGTCATAAATATCAGATTAAACATTATAATGTGGTAACTAAAATTATAACAGAATCAAATGACTCTCTGGTGCATTACTCTTTGACATGTATTCATAAACATCACTCCATCTGCAGAAAGCATAAGAAATGGGAACCCATTCACTCACCTGAACAATGTAAAGGTGGGATGCATGTGCATGTTATATATACATACACACACACACACATATATATATATATATATATATATATTATATGAGTTTAATCAGGAGAGATCAGAAGTAACTTGATCCTCACTATGAACACAACAATGCCACAACAGAACTTCAAATAAATCTAAACAAAAGATTATAACTTTCTCTCTGTGCTAATCTGTCTGCTGCAACTTGTTTCTGCCACTGTGGCTTTCTCCACTATCAGGTAAACAATTCTATCAAACTATATTTTGCAAAAACAAAATCTTTTCAGATTGTGTATATGTTTATTCTAATAAGATTTCAGGTGTCACTCCTATGAACATTACTTTATACATTATTTAATTCTCACACCAAATTTTAGGAGTTATTATGCTATTTGCATATATATGTATATCTTTACCATTTCATATGTTAATCTGAGTTTCTTACTGTAACAGTTATTTTTTTGGGTGTGTATGAACATATAGAAATATGGTGGTAGAAAGTGAAAACATTTGCAGGTTATGATTAAAACCATGATTAACACAGAAAGCTTTTTTATAAAGAGGGTGTTGGTGTTAAAAGATGCTTCACTTACAGTGCAGTTTTTACTAAGCAACTAAAAGGGGTTCAGAGCTTTCCGCACTTGAAAAGAATACAAAAAATGTTTGTATACGATAAAATATGAGGATTTGACATTCAAAATACCACTCTGAAGTTTCATGCTCACTGTCTGCAGAAACAGTTTTATTTATAGACCCACATAACTGATAAAAAAAAGCATTATCCTTTTTGAAATTGCTCTAAACTGTTAAAACCAGATTATTATAACATTATAGTTAATGATAGCCTCTTTTTTGTGTGTTTTTATATTCGTGTTGAAGGAGTTGTTTATTATACAGTTTCCTGACGTAATTGCTCAAGTACCAATATTTGTTTTATTATAAAAGCATGTACCTTTTGTTCTTCCTACCTATACAAGGTTCTCCACAACAAACACGGTGCATCAGTTCTGCACTTCTTCAATGGCAGCTCAAGGTACAACCTTAACCTTGTTGTCTCACTTTCTATTCTCTTCTCTTCTCTTTCCAGTTTGTTAAATGTACCAGGACCATATATCTTTTATAAGGGACACATAAATTCTCTTTCTTCTCCAACTTGTACTACTTTCAGAATAGAGTACTGCATAAAATTCAGTTTCTCAATCTGACCTAACCCTTTGCTTCTTTTTTTTCCACCTCCTAACAGTTACCTCCACATTGAATTTTAAGAGGCAAGTTAATGCCACAACCAGATTGTGCAAAATCTTGATATAAAAGCTGGGTTTGGTCCTCTGTTTCATCTCTAACATTGAAGACTCTTGAACAATTATCAAGGATTCTAATCTTGTTCTGGCAGCAGTTGTTCTACCAGTGTGAACTAGTAAGGCCATAAGGCCATAAGGCCCTTCAGGTCAATTTTTATTTTTTCTACTGAGATAAGTATCTGGGTTTTGTTTATTTTATCTGATATATTATTGTCTTTAACATGATAGGTAATTAACAAGGATCAGTTTCTCCTCCAAGTTATCAAAAAATTACTATCATCTATGGATGGTTTGAGCTGGGATACATCTCAATTTGAAGCAAACACACCAATCCTGTGGAGTACTATTCAGCCACCAGCAGACTTTGAAGGAGGTTACTCCATGCCCAATGTTCTAAATCAAATACAGGATTTGCAGAAAGCTGAAACGGGTCATGCAGATTCAAATTCTGAAAGAGTGATTTATCAGTCAGCAGATGCTACCACCACTTCTTCAGAGATAATGGATGTGATGCAAATGCAAAGGCAAAACACAAATCTTTTACAGCACGCACCAAGAATGATGATGCCAGTGAAATCAGGAACTGGAGCCAGTTGGGGAGAAGCTTTCACATCTCAATCATATCCGTCTCTGTCAGTCAATGGACCTCAAAGTATGAACCTGATTAGCAACTACATGCCGGATTTCAACATGGCCCACCAACAACAACTTGTCAATGGCTCACAAAATGGGAAGGGTGCTTGTTCTCTTGAGTCTTTTGACTGCTTGATTTCAGCTACCAATAGCAACACAGACACATCTGTTGAAGATGATGATGGCATCTCAATGATTTTATCTGACTGTAGAAAAAACTTGTGGAACTTCAGCTATGGCAGTGCAGCTTCCACTGGTGAATCTGAGAGTAATGCTTCCAATGGTAGAAAGGAGGACTTGAAGTGTCCGGTGAATGAAGTTGATGAAACAGTTTCTCAAAGCTCCTTGGATAGAGGGAAAAAAGTACAATCAAAGGCTGATTGTTCAAAGAGGAGCCATGAGGAAACTGAAATGATCAAAGTTGGTGGCACTGGCAGTGGTTCCTGCTTCAGTATTGTGCAGAATTGTTCTTCTGTTGAGGAAGGTGGATTCAGACTCATTGATAATCCATCAAAAAGCAAGAAACCCAGATGGGAGAAGAGTTCCTCTTCAAATAACATCAATTTCCAGCAACCAAATTCATCCATGTGTTCATCCATTGAGGAACCTGATCCAGAGGCCATTGCACAAATGAAGGAAATGATATATAGGGCTGCAGCCTTTAGGCCTGTGAACTTTGGCTTGGATGCTGCTGAAAAGCCAAAGAGGAAGAATGTGAGAATATCAACTGATCCACAAACTGTGGCTGCAAGGCACAGAAGGGAGAGAATAAGTGAGAGGATTAGGGTTTTGCAGAAGCTTGTGCCTGGTGGAAGCAAAATGGACACAGCATCAATGCTTGATGAGGCTGCAAACTACCTCAAGTTTCTCAGATCACAGGTTAAGGCACTGGAATGTCTAGGAAACAAAGTTGATGCAATGAATTGTCCTCCTACAAGCATTGCCTTCTCTTTCAACCCTTCTTTTCCCATGCAAACAATCCATCATTCCCAGGGTTGATGTTGTTTTCTTACTATCACCCCATCAACTCTAATCATTTCGTTACCAATCACAATGATTAACATATCTGATCTTCATTTTCTAGCCAAAGAAAACTCTAATTATAATGACTTGTATCATTGCATTGTATTGTATTGTAATTGCCTTTAGTGTAATCATCAATGACTTGTTTAGAATTACATATCAATGATGATGTTCTCTCTCTCTCTCTGGTTTCTATCATAATTAATCAACTGCACCAGCACCACCAGCACCACCTTGCATGAACAATTCTCACTTTTTTCGGTTACAGTGTTACTTATAATGCCACCACTGTCACTGCAATTTTATAACTGTGGTGATGAATTGATTTAGACTACCCCGAAGTAGTGAAAACAATGAAAACTAGTTAACTTTTAGCATGCAGAAAGGCCTATTATTGAGATAAAGGGCTAGAGAAAGTGATTGTGACTTTTAAGTGTTTAATATTATAGTTTAAGGTGCATTTTTCTTGGAGAAACCTTTAACAACATATTATAATTGATGTGCTTTGTTAGATAACCAATGCACGAGACATTCTCTTAGGATTAGTGAGCATAGTCAGTGGTCCTGTCTCCTTGATTCGACCCAACGCGTGCTCTTGAAACCCACTCCATTGCTCAGCAGCACGTGCTTATCATATTCTTCTTTTTTAGCAGAAGTGTTTGTCACAAGTAACACTATATAAAAGCTCTCTGTGTCTTATTTAAACCTACCATTTTCTCTTTTGTGAATGCAACTAATGATATTGTTAATGATGATTATTATGACAACGACGGCTACAACAAAACGTGATTTGTGGCTTCTGGCATTGTCATCAAACAGGGGTTATTTTAATGTGCTGAAATCTCTTCACTAAGCACGTCTTGGAGCTATTGTTACTGTGTATGCATCATGCATGTGGTTTTTTCAAAGTGAAGTTCTTTTCTTTCTTCCCCCTTTATCTCCCTTTTGTTTAAGAAACATTTCTACTTTTTGGTCACTTTTTCTGATCACGAACACAAAACCCAATTCTCCCACTAATTCACTTTTTTTTTGTCTCTACTCTGCCATTTTGTTTATCACTACTTTTCTTGCTTTGTACAATTATGCTTTAAGGTCTTAGATAGCGTTTTTTGAATGCTTTTTCGATTCTTTAACAACTAATACTAACTGTTTGGTTACGTTTGACAGAAAAACATAAATAAATGAGTTTGAATTTTCTACACCGAAGATCATTAATTTTAAAATTATCCTTAAGCACCAAAATAGTGTATTTTTAATATTCAATAGAAGACAATAAAAAAACTCAATAGAGAATTCAAACTCTAAATAAATATCATATAAGCTATTGATTTCACTGTACTTTAAGAAAATTAAAGAAACTTGAAGTCAATCAACAACTTGATCAACAGAGTTAGTGAAGGTTCGAGTGATTTGGGATGACGATTGGCGGAGACAGATTCAACGATTTTTTATCAAAAAAAATTATCTAATTTTACTTAATGATATTTTGATTCATTTTTTTATTCATTTTTAACCTGTTACTCCAACCACTTTTCAATTATCATATCACACCACTAAAAAAAATCAAAATAGATAATTGAAGGGTGATTGGAGTGGTGAATTAAAAAAATTTAAATATATTTTTGGTTCCTTAACTTGAAGTAAAAATTAAAATTAGACACTCTTCAAAACTTTGACCCAATTTAGTCTTTAACTTTAGAAATGCGTACATTTAGTCCTTTTAATCAAATTTTGTTAAGTTTATTTGACATTGCAAAGACGTTTTATGATAATATTTGAGTTAACATTGAAACAAAAATGTGTCAAACGGTATAAACAACTCAAACACTATCATGAAACAAAAATGTGTCAAACGGTGTAAACAACTCAAACACTATCATAAAATATGCTTGAAACGTCAAATAAATTTAATAAAATTTAGTTAAAATGACTAAATTCACACATCTCTAAATATGAAAGACTAAATTGGTTCAAAATTTTGAGGATAAACTAAATTTTGATTGAAAATTAAGAGACTAAAAACATATTTAATTCAATTAAAAATGGATAGAAAAATGAGTTAAAATATCATTATCTGAAAAATGATGTGAATTTTTTTGAAAAAAAGTAATAGCATCCATCACGATGAGTTGTCATGATCGGATCAAAAGGGTTATAGAGGTTGAGTTCCTTGCCAAATTAGGAAACTTTGTTGTGACATGGAATAGTGATCTCTTGGAGCAAGTTATGTTGTAATAAATTAATAAAGAAAATGTGAATAAGCACCCATTTGGGTCTTGAAAATGTCAATAGATAACCAATTATTTTGTAGGCTTTTCACAAGTGGGAGAGAGAGATATGACAAAGACTAGACTTTGCTTCACAAACAGTTGTGTTGTAGCTGTTGATTCTCCCCATTGCCTAAATATATTTGCAACAACTCATTTTTCTTAGTTGTCCAACATCCTTTAAATCAAAATTCAATATTTATAAAACTCTCAAAGTTTCATTTTTTATAAGTAAACTAAACAGAAGATTATAAGGGCAAATTTGCTGGCTAGAATTAAGTCCCTTTAAAATCTAATGTTGTTACTTGATTAAATCCCTAAATTATTGTTTAGGGTTATTAATCAATAAGGGAAAAAGTAAAATTGTTACCCAAAGAAAATGAGTTAGGGAAGTGGTCAATGATGTTATCTTGATTAGTTAGAACAACATTTGCTAAAAGAGAAAAGTCCACATTTGAGTCGGCATCACATTTGAAAATTGAAAAATATATTATTTATATCGGACTAGAGTTTTGCAATTATTAAATTTCATCAAACTCTTCATTTTTTTATTGTTTTATTATAATTTTGTTTTGATTCAATTATTTGATCGAGTATTCCTTTTTATTTATATCTAGTTTTAAATTTGTAAAAGAAGAAAAAGTCTAAACTAATGGAAAGGACAAATGTATGAGTAAACCTAAATATCATTTTTAACATAAATAATTAATACAACCATAGCAGACAGTACTACCAAAAGTAACAGAACATGTTCACAAGTTTCAAATATTGAATCCTCTTACCTTTCTAACGAACTAAATCCACTGATTTCATTAATGGAGGGAACTTCAATGGATCCAGTGGAAGCACTCCTAAGTTCTCCAATGGGAAAACATAGTTTTAGTTCCATGGCCACTTCACTCATTGTTGGCCTATTAACAGAACTTGGAGCCACACAAACCATTGCTAAATCTATTACTTTCTTTGCACCCTCACTGTCATAATCTCCTTCTAACCTTCCATCCATAACACCATCAATTTCACCATCACCCTCCACAATGGAACTCACCCATTTAATTATGTGACTTTTCTCACTGCTTTTCGATATGGCTCTTCTCCCTGTCATTATCTCTAGAAGAACAACTCCAAAACTAAACACGTCACTTTTTTCATTCAACCTGTTTGTTATGTAGTATCTGCAAGAAAAACACATATTTCTGACTTCAGATTCTCTACTGAGTTTTTTTTTTTTGTGTTGTAGCCTTCAAAATACACTGATATCAGTACTTATAAAAAAGGTGTAGAAAAAGTGGCTACAAGTTTAACATGTGTGTCAAGGTAATCCATTTTTTAGCATCTGATATAGATGCTGATATGCTACGTTGCCTGGATACGAAAATGGATACAGATAGAACACGAACACGGACACAGAAATACGGCTATATTGAAAAAAATATAGAATACTGGACACGGCATGTATATACATGTTAAGTTTGAAACTGTCAACTAACACATTGTCAACTAATACAGAAATAGAATCTAATCTATCTATCTAACATCCAATATGCAAAAAGTAGTGATAATATAAAATTTGTTCCTTATTTTAATTGTCAAAATCATGTCAAAGATAAAAAAAATATCTTTCAAATTGGATATAGTATGTCCTACAAATATCATACGAGTGTCGGTATCCGATATGTATCGGATACGGGACACATAATTTATGAGGCGTGTCTGATCATCATAGCTGATATGACAATTTTGAACACTTTGATAAAATAAGAAGGATTATTAAGTTGGTTAAGTTATTGCATATTAAATTTGAAATGGTAACTGAGATGAGAAGAATACATACTCAGGGTCAAGGTATCCTGGGGTGCCTGCAATAACTGTTGATACATGGGTGTCACCTTCATCTGAAAACATCCTTGACAATCCAAAATCAGAAATTTTAGCGCGTAGGTTTTCATTTAGTAAAATGTTTCTGGTCTTAACATCTCTGTGAACAATTGGGGGCTTGCAACCATTATGAAGGTACTCCAAGCCTGCACATAAAGTTCAGTGTGTTACATAGCAGATAATATTGATGTTTTAAATAGTCAACTGAAGAACAACATAAAAACTCAACAAAGAATCCAAATTCATTCCTCACCTATTGCTGTATCCAGTGCAATTTGAAGTCTTTGTTTCCAATCTAAGAAAGTTTGACTTTCACCTGCATCATAGAAAAGGTGTAAAAAGGGAAAGTGTTGATACCAAGATACACATTTTTGTTGCATATACTTGAAATTAACCTGCATATATGACATTGAAAATAAAAACTTTTAGGTATGACATTTGAAATTAACCAGATAGTTTGTCAGATAAGTCTCCGTTGGTCATGTATTCATAGATGAGTGCTGTTCTATTGCCTTCATTGCAATATCCAATAAGTGGAGTCAAGCATTTGTGGTGCACTCTTGTGAGAATATTTGCCTGCATATCATATCAGAGTCTATTCCATTATCATCTTAACTGTATGTGCTGTGCCTTCAAAATAGATAACTGATTGATTTTGAAGTTTTAAAACGTATTAAAAAGATTTTTAAAGTATTAGCACAGTGTATTTTTAATATTTAACAGAAGACAATACCGAAAAACCAGTAAAGATAGTTATGTGATAAATATAATAATTTTGATGAACTGATTATACCTCTGTCTGAAATTGCTGATACCCTTGAGTTGAAGCAGAGAGCATCTTGACTGCTACTTGTGTTTCACCTATGCAACCATGGTAGACAGTTCCAAATCCTCCTTTACCCACAACCCTCTCAAAATTATTGGTAATACTTTGAACCTCTGAGTAGCTGAACTCTTGTTTCTTTGAATCCACACTCACAGTGTTGTTCAAAAAACTCACCTTGTGCCTATTCATCACAACTAATATAGAAGAAAAGTATATATAAGTATATTTAATAGTGGTATAGCCAAATATGGCATGTAATGTGGTAGAAAAGAAATGAAAAAAATGAGATAGGAGTGAAAGAAAACACATTTGTGGATCATTAATCATTATTTTCTTATGATGAAGATTCTTCATGGCCAAGGTAGAACTCTTCGTTCAAGAAAAAAAGCCGATGAAAAATTGAATTTAGATTTTTTATTGATTTTTTTCTATTGTGTCTTTAAAATATACGAATAATCATTAATTTCAAAATATAATAAAATTATTTTTAAAGTACTAAAACAGTCTGTTTTTAATGTTACATAGAGAATAACATAAAAAAACTGAACAAATAAATCGAATTCCGAGAAATTGTTACATGTACCTTGAAGTCTTCTTCTACAAATAAATGAGAGTGCTGCAGAAAGAACGAGAGCTGCAAGAGCTGTTACGAGCAACGGAATTACTATCCTATTCCTCTTGTGACAAGAACTTGAGAAGCAGAGATCGGGATTTCCACCAAGACTTGCATAACATTATGAAAGAAACCTTAAAAGTTGTTATGAAAAAGTGCTTGACATGTCTAAGATATAATTTAATTGTAAATATAAGTAATTTTTGTTAATTTATGATATAACATATAAGTAATCCTACATGATTTTAGGGAACACGATTTTGATTAATAATATTTTTAATTTTTTTTTAGATAAATTAAAGTTTTGCATGGTTGACATGAATTCAATTGAAAAAATAAGTTGAGAATAATTGCTAATTAAAGTTACTTGATTTCTCTTAGTATATTAAAGTCATGCGGAACATTAATCTATTAAAAATAAATAAATAATATTTAAATAATTAATTTTTTTATAATTTATATTATTCAAATTTATAAATAAGTTTCAATATTGTAATTTAGTAATTTCATATGTAAAATTTACATCAATATTAATTTATTAAATAATATTGTACATGTAAGTTAGTTCTTTCTTTTTTCCTTGGTGGTTTAGAAGCAAAACAGGCCCAATTGAGACAGAAGGTGCTGTTAGTCCTTTTGTATTCTTTACTAATTTAAATATTATCATATTATTTTAATTTTAATAATGTATTTAAGTTTAAATAATAATAATAATAACTTAAAATTAATAAAAAAGGTAACATTATAGTTGCTGCATTATACTGTAGTAACTTACATTTATCAACTACTACTTTAAGTCTTGATCTTCCCAAACATCGATATGAAAATTATATCGGTTCGGATCATACTATCAAAGAACTGACTATAATAAAGTTTAGGTTTAAATAGTCATTTGGTCCTAGTTTTGGTTAACTTTTTTCACTTTGATCCTATTTTTGAAAATGTTTTCAATTTGGTCATACCTTTCGTAATTTCTTTTCCAATCAACTCCTTTTCGTTAACTCCGTCTAAATCGTTAACGGAACAGTGGCCAGCCTGGTGATTTTGTGTGACATGGATACTGTTCAGTGACATGTCCGTTTGCACTGTGATAACCCAGATTTTAAATTGAAATTTAGGGTTTGTGTTCATTGTGGTTGTCTTCCATTAAAGTTCAACTGAAAAGGAATGACTCGTGGGACATCTTCATCTTCTTGCAATAGCCGGGTTCACTGAGGCTCACCCCCAATTTGCGATTGCGGAGACATTGTAGTGATGCGCACAGCTAGAACTACAAAGAACTTGGGTAAACAATTTTGGAGTTGTGCGAACTTTAAGGTTTGTTTCCTAGTGTTCGACTTTGGGTGTTTCTTTCACTTTTAGAAAACAATAAACAATGCACCACCGAAAAAGCAACTACAATTTAAAATATTCCATGGAATGCATAAAAAAAACCCTAATCATTAACACTAAACCCAATCAATACTGAGCAAAAATAAAACCCTAAAGCAGGACATACCTCCGCGATGAACACGTTTTTCCCTCCGCAACGATTGTACAAAGATGAGCGTAAACCTTGGATGCCAGAAATTGATCTCAAAGGCGCAATTCCAGAATTTCACAGAGCGACGAAAAAAATCCCCAATTCGACCCCCAAATCCCAATTCGACATAAACAACCCTAAACCCAATTTAATCCAACTTAAACCCTAAAATGAATCTGCAATTACAATAAAATGGTTAGCACAGTGCAAACAGACACATCACTTAACAGTATCCACGTCACACAAAATCACCATGCTGGCCACTATTCCGTTAATGATTTAGACTGAGTAAACGAAAAGGAGTTGATTGAAAAAAAAAATATGAAAGGTAGGACCAAATTGAAAACATTTTCAAAAGTAGGACCAAAGTGAAAAAAGTCGACCAAAACTAGGACCAAATGACTATTTAAGCCTAAAGTTTAATTGTTCTAAAATTTCATACAGCTGATCCTTATTTTTATTTTTGTCAAGTACAAAATTTGTGTTTCATGTCTAAATGTTACAATGAAATTTTTAATAAGATTAAATTTATTTAAATTTATATTTTGTATTAAAATTTATTTAAATTTTGTTTCAAAATTGATATACTAATAATTTCAAAGAAAAAATGTTAGAGATTGTTTAAAAGTAAAAAAATTATTTATTTGAGAACCTTCTTTTATTTTCCCCTTTCTAAGTGCACTCTCTGCCAACACTCACACAGATGTAACGCTCCACTCACCTGCACCTCTCTGCTACACAAATTCTCCTCCTTCTCTCTAACCACCAAAGAGGTTTAAGTTCCAATTCAGTTCCTAAATTCTGTTTTCCTTCTTTCTGTAACAGCAATCCAACCTGAGGTTACCACAGAATCTCCTCCCCAAGCTGTTCGATCCATCCTTACGCGTAAGTTGATTTTCAATTTCCTCAGTTCACCTTCTTTTCTTTATGAATTTAGGGTCCTTAAATCTTTTGGGTCGAATTAGGGATCATACTCATGTCTAGAATTTTCCTTTCAGCTCCTTAAGTGCTGAAATTGAACCATCCTTTCGTTGAGAGCTGATCTTGCTTGGGTTTTGTTTTGAGAAGGTAAGGGAAGCTAACCCCTTTTCTTAAAATTCATAGATAATCCGTGAATGAGCCTGAATTGTATGTTTAATTTATGGATTGACGGTTGAATTGTATGATTTGGTGAGTAATTGAATGGTGTTGAAGGAAAACTGATTTGCTGCATGAAGGAACAGGTTCGTGACCTGGTATTTTCGCCTAGGCGAGTGACGCTCGCCTGAGTGAAAACACCAAGAAACGCACCTCTGTTCCTGCGCGAAGTCTCGCCTAGGCGAGCTGGGGTCGCCTGAGCGAGATAACGACCTCGTCTGGGTGAACCAGCCTAGCCTGAGCGAGAGTTCGCCCAGGTTTTCTCTTTTTGCCACTGTTAGTGTCTCGCCAGGCGAGACTGACTCGCCTGAGCGAGATAACCTCTCGCCTAGGCTAGACTTTTTAGCCTGAGCCAAAGCTACTGCAGTAGTAGTGCTTCAAATCTATTTTCTTTGGTAAAAATATATGTTTTAATGCATCTTTGTGCAATTTAGGCTCTGTATGTTTGGAATGCTATCATTGATGTATTGAGTGATTAAATTGGATGAATATAAGTTATGAGAAGATGAGGTTAAAATGGAATTTCAAGGGAAATCCAAGTGGAATTGTAGTGTGTGTAAGGATGTAAGGAATCTATAATGGTTGGTATCCTGAAACTCCAATAAACATTCAAGCTCAGATAGAGTAGAATGGATTATATCGTGAGGAGTAGCAGGAGGTCCTCGTCGTCGGACTTGATCAAGTCTTAGACGTGGAGGGGACTTACCCTGGGAACGGTCGGGTGAATACTCCATGTGTCCAGACTCTGTAGAGTCTGAGAACCGTTACAGGTGCAAGCCACCAAGAGCTCCAACGTCACTTACACAATCCGGATATCGAGTCTATAAATTATGATTGAATTATATGCTATGAATGATTTCTCTAATTGCGAAGTGTATTGATGTTGTTTCTTTCAGTTAGCTTACCCTTCTTGTTTGTGTTGTCTGCTTTTGCATATTATCCCTTTGCAACGATCATCTATGTTTGGTGGGAGCAGAGCAGAAACCAGATGGAGATACCCCCTCTTGAGTAGAAGTTGGAGCCTGGCAAGGAGTGCCCACTGTAGTTTAGATTTCTACTGTATACATTGAGGGTTTGGGTGTAGTTTAGCATCCTTTCTACCTACTCTTACCTGGTGTATGTATGTGTATATAAATGTAGCAGTGTGGAGGACTGTACTAGATACATATACTTTGTGCGTATGACCGTTACGCCCTACTATCTGCTATGTTTGATCATGATATAATGTTTTGTTTGATAGTTTGACAAACTATTAAATGGGATGTTACAATTTATAAATTGAAATGTAAAATTTTAAACTAGTTTTTTTACAATTTAAAATATAATTCTTAAATAAATTTATTTTAAAACAGTTTTAAAACAATTTCATCCATATTCAAAATTTTTTATTTTTTCTAAAAAATTATTAAAAAAATAAAAAAATAAAAAAATAAAAAAAATCACGAGGTGACAAGTAATACATATGTAACGCATCTTATCAACAGAGATGACTTGATTATACTAAATTTCCCTAAACAGGAACAAAATTCAGACAAATAAAAAGAATTTCCCTAAATAGGAACAAAATTGAGACAAATAAAAAGGAGTCCGATTTGAGATTTCTCTACATAAATTGGGACAAATTGGAAACAACATAATGATTTAACTTATATATTAATAATTATTTTTTTCTTAAAAAAATAAATTTTATAATAAAAAATATTATATTATAAAAAATCATTAGAAATTGAGTGTACGTCAAATTAAGTTAGACTTCAACATTAATATATATTTGAATCATTATCGTAATTGTTCAGAATAATTCAAGTATGAGTCAAAGTTTTACATTGGATAAAAAATATAAAGTTAAACATTATATAAGAGTAAAAAATTATGTCAAATGTCTTATACGTACAAGATCAATATACAGAACCATAATCAATAAATATGAAAACTATATATAATCAATTAATAGTTAAAGATAAAATCAATTTATATAACTAAAAAAAAAAATCTTATCTATTTACAGAGAATAGTTATATATTCTCTTATAACAAATCATTTATTACCCATATTTGTATTTTTACTCGGTCAAAACATGTATTTTCTTTCAAAATGAAAACAAGAGATTTAGTTGTCATCCTACTGATAAAAAAATTTTGTCATCCTAAAAACAAGGCAAGAAGTCGGTTTGTGATTGGATATCAGGTCCAACCTAATCAACATAGTTTAACCCAAATTTAATATTTCAAAAATTTATATTGGATCATTTAATATATGGGATTAGTGGAATATATAACTTGTTCAAAACTCCAAAGAATAGTTTTAACAGATAAAACATAGCGACAGCGATATCACGCATACCTTAATATAATCAGCGACCCGTTCCTTGTTCTCTCAGAGAGTTTTGAAGGAATTGAGCCAGATAGTTTATTACCTCCAACATTTCTGCAGTGAAAGACACTCATATAATTTTCAATATTCTCACAACAATATCAAAATCAATAAATGTAATCATGATTAAGACTCACAAAATCTTCAGGAACTCCAGTTCAGATAATGAATCAGGCACAGAACCAGTTAAACTGTTATTGGACAAATCCCTGCATATTATCTCACTCATGTGAGAATTATGGGAAATTATCATCAGGTTTATCCAAAATACTCATATATATATATATATATATGTATGTATATATGCTTACAAATATTGTATCAATTTCAGATTGGAAATGGCCACAACTATGTTCCCGGTCAACCCACTTGATGACAGGTTCCTGAAAAATTGACTCACAAATGAAAACCAGCACTCAAGTAAATATGTGTTTATACACACACACACAGTACTAGGTTTTGTGGAGACCAAACATACAAAGATGTGATTCTAGGTTGGTTGTGTCCATTGTAGCTGCAGTTTACACCCTTCCACAGGTGAGTTTTAGGGTTACAAGGATCTCCTTGCCACATTTGCTTGATGCCGTACGTTGACTTTATTTGCATGATGGCACCAACTATATTTATATATGTATGGAATTAGTAACATACATATACGTCACAATATCAGAAAGACAAGTTAGGAGAGTATTAATTTGTGACAGAGAATATTTCAACAAGCATAATATATAAGAAATTAAGTAAAGTATTTACGTAATGTAATAAGTACCATCATCTTGATGGGTCTCTGGTAAATCTAGGGTTTTCCCTTCATAAACCTCGATGCCATTCAGTATAGGGGCCATGGTTGCTTTATTTGTTCTGTTGATCCAAATTTGTAACATGGTTTGAGGTGGGGTTTCAGAGATCAAAGTACCGCGAGTTAGGAAAGGTAAACTGACATTATTCTGAAGGAGCCTCCCATTCACATAAACATCGAATTCTCTGGTTTCATCAGCTGCAAGATTCTCTATCTCAGCAAAGTACATGTATACATAAAACTTGACTGCACCATTGCTTAGTTGATACGAAAATTCCAAATTATCACTCGCATTTTCTGGTGTTGCTGCTGTTTTCAGGACAATGGAGGGTACCCCATAAGAGAAAAGTCCTCCATTAGGTACTGCAAGGGATGTACTAATCTTTTTCCAGCCCTCTGGATTGTAGGGTGACCAAATTCGATCATAAATATCATCAGGATACCTAAAGAAAAATGAATTGAATGAAAGAGGAAATAATTCTAATTTTTACTTAAAAGAGAATATTATGTAGTGCATGATTTCAGTTACCTGACAATTTGACCCTCTTGTAAGGCTACATCAAATCTTTGCAGAAGCTGTATTGAGTCAGAAACATAGTTAGCATCATTTAGAACTCTGATCTCCAAGGTTGATATGAAGGGTGTGCCTTCGTTTGTGTTAACAAGGCAAGTTTGAATATAATCTGATGTTGCAACATGAACAATTTCCTTGGTTGTGACAGTGGAAGCATTTTGAAACTCCACAGAGTCCCAGAAGTTGGGTCCAAGGTACAAATCAAACTTGGGGAGGGAATCTTTTCCATCATAGTTTCCATACATGAACCTTGCCCTAATCAGACGCACGTTGCTATTCATTCGAGGAAGATAAAGGGTATAGCAGTTTCTTGTGCCTTCTGGGAAGCTTCTAACATTCCAAAACCTTCTCTCCAAGGATTTCACCATGTATTCAGATGATATGCTCCTGTTTATACCACTGTCTGTGGCATTTCCATCTGAACTGTATTCAATGCTGGTGCTTTCATCTTTGTAGCTTTCTTCATCCACCACTCCACAATCGATGCTGATGAATCCTGAAAAGTGGTACACATAAAGTGATTGTGGTGAATCAACCCACTTAATTCACCAATCCGTGATGGATTAAGTCAGATTATAAAATTTTTGGTTCATCATAAAATAAATCAGGTTGAATTCACTCATTTTCAAGCTCGTGGTGAGTCAACCCATGTAAACGGGTTGGCTCACTTTGACGTATCTAGATGTAATTGAGGATCAAACCTGATTGATCTCGGGCATGAATAAGAGTTTCAAAAGTGAAACACAGGAGACAGATTGCCAGAACAAAATGTTTAACCATTTCTCTGATTAAGTCCTGATGAGTTGTGTGTTTTAAAACATATATATGGAATTTGTCTAAGTTGAAACATATATGATTCATTCACGCGTTAATTTGGAACATGATACATTATATTTTAAATTAAGTGTAGTTCTCTTGACCAAAATGTAAAAATAGTTTAAAGAAAGTGACATCAAGTGACTAACTAACCCAATTTTTTATGATTATATTTCTACATAATATTTCAGAATTCTATAGAATATTTAGAATATATGAGAATTTATTTATTACTATTACTAGTGAAAACATATATATAGTTATAGTTATGCAAATGAGTTTACTTTTTTACATAATTTTCCATAGAATATTAATTGAGTCTGTCTAATGTAATTATGATTTTTATTTAAGTTAATAACATATTTTTTTTTACAAATACCAATAGAAAAACTAATAATAGAATTCAAAGTTAAAATGCTCAAACAATTAAATAAATTTGAGTTTAAATTTATATTTCTAACTACAATTTTTTTTCTTCAATTCCTACATTATATTCATAATAATTTGCTATAAAATTTATATGGAAGATAATGTTATTACCTTTAAGTATATTTTCATATTTTATAAAATAGATTTAGTTTCACATCTATTTTTAACAAAAAATAAATATATACAATATAAAGACACAAAAATATCTATTCTTTTACTACTATATGAAATTATGAAAATTTGTTGTATTACATTTGTGTATTGAATGCATATCTATCCATACCAACATAAGTAATAGGTAACAAGCTAAAAATGTACCATATATTCTATTTGTATACATTCAACCCACTATTATTAAATAATAATTAAATTTAAAAATAAAAAATATTAGTCATTATATTTGCATACATTCAACACACTATAAAAAAATCATTAAATAATAATTAAATTTAAAACAAAAATTAATTAATCATTTTATTAACTAAATTATAGATAATTTTATAAACTAAATATCATAAAAAATTATGATTTGTTTTGAATTAAATCTAAATCGGTTACTAATATTAAATATTAAATATTAAGTTTTACCTATTACTATTATAAAGACTCTATTATTAATAAAAAAAAATTCAATTTATTGGTTTGTAAATTAGAATTTAAATTAATCGATTATCAATGATCAAGGTTTTAACATTTTATTATTATTTATTTTAAATTAATTTATAAATTTTAATTTGTAAAATTATCTCTAATTGAGTTAATGTAATAACTAATTATTTTTATTTTTAAATTTAATCACTATTTAATAATTCACTTTTAAGCCCCTACATATTTACTTTCAGTTGTAAAACCCAAACAATCTTCATTTAAGTTCTCATATATTATGTGTGACTTTTGCTTCCACTCTTATTTTTCTATGCAAATCACAACTATGATGAAAATACAGTCTTCAAAAGAAAAAAAAAAATACTTTCTGTAAAATTAAAATATCAAATTATCTTTACTTTATGTATTTTAACTAAAGATATTTAATTTATTATATATATATATATATTTATACTTTCTACATATAAAAAAACACATTTAATTTTTTCCTATAATCAATATGGATGATTTGTGGGTTGCATACACATAGAAGCAATCTCTGCCCATTCGAAGATATCTTATTTTTTGTTTCACATAACCAATGAATACTAATTTTCTTTACACAGCATTCATCTTTCCTTTCATTTATTATTATTATTATTATTATTATTATTATTTCAGAAATTTGAAAAAAAAAAATGAGTAAGAAAATTTGGACCTCACGTTTCAGGATATTTTGTCATGCGTGTACAGAGCAACCCCTCCAATTTGATGTGGTCGTTTCCCATATCCAAAGGGCAATTTTGGCATGATGTCGCATTCATAAATCATAACACTTACAAGATTTTAACCATTTTTGTTTTCATCAACAATTAACTATATTAACTGAACTCCTGAACCTTGTTCAACTTACTGTTTCTGATCTTTGGATTTTTATTTTGTTGCTCTGTTGTTCTTATGTTTTTCTTCTGAAATCTTCAGTACCAACTTCTTGCATGGCCAGTATTCTAGGCCCTTCTTTAAGCATAGTCACGGCCTATGCATCAAGAAACGAGCCACTTTTTTTCTCTAAATTCACTGCAGTAGGAGAAAACTCTCATTCACCACTATGGTTTTCTTGCACTCGCCCTATAAAATCTGCAAGAAACCATTTTCAGCTCAAATCCTCAAATGGGCTTCCACTGAATGCTGTTTCTTCAAATGATGGTTTGTTCTTCCACCTCACTTTTACATGATCTGTTTTTTTTTTCCTTTTGAAATGGTTGAACATGCCTTTTGTTTGATCTAGCAATTGTTTCTCCTTTCAATTAGAAATGTTTCAAATTGGTTAGAGTTAGCATTTAACTAGACTTGTTTAGTTTAGCTAATGTCAAATGTCATATATTCATAAATTAATTAGGTTTAGCTGGAACTTCATTGGCTAAGGAAGATAGCAAGCTCCAACCACTTGATGGACTATTTCCATTGTCAGACTCAGAATGTGCAGGATCCAATCTTAGTATAACTGTTGTTGGAGCTTCTGGAGACCTTGCCAAAAAGAAGATTTTTCCAGCACTGTTTGCACTCTTTTATGAAGATTGGCTACCTGAGGTTGGACTCGTTATTATATAGTGTTTAGTTTCACTTAGTAGTGATAGATACTTAATCTTTTGGGAATTGAGATGTCTTTTAGATGATTTAAATGTTTTGGAGCATTGTGTATGAGTCTGTCTGGTTGTAATCTTTATGCAGAATTTTATTGTTTTTGGATTTGCTCGGACTAAAATGACCAATGAAGAACTAAGGAACATGATTAGCAAAACCTTAACATGCAGAATTGACAAAAGGTAAATTTCATTACAGCAACCCTATTTGCTACAAAGTTGTAACAAATCATGGTTGAAGACAAACAAGTGTAAGGTTTAAAAAGTAGATGCATAACAGGTATTTGAATAAATGCTGTGAAATTTTTCTTTTCACTTGTATCTTTCTTAAGTCTATATCACCAAAACACATTCATACAGTTTAACTTATATGTTATTGGACTAAACCTTACCTTATACTTTTCCCCTACTCACCTTCATTTTATGTATGTTGATACTAGTCTAAACTTGCAGGGAAAATTGCGAAGATAAAATGGATCAGTTCTTAAAAAGATGTTTTTACCATTCTGGTCAATATAGTTCTGAGGAGCACTTTTCAGAATTGGATATCAAGCTCAAAGAGAAAGAGGTAATATAATACTATCTGCCATATTACCCTGCTGCACTGAGCCCTGTACATCCATATATCAGAAAATCAAAAAAATAAAACAAAATTGGAGATTATACTGATATATTTGACAATGGTCTTTTGTAGGGTGGAAAATTATCAAACAGATTGTTTTATTTGTCAATACCTCCAAACATATTTGTGGATGTGGTGAGATGCGCTAGCCAAAAGGCTTCTTCCAAAGATGGATGGACAAGGGTTATTGTTGAAAAGCCATTTGGTCGTGACTCTGAATCATCTAGTGAGCTAACAAAATGCTTGAAGCAGTACCTCACTGAAGACCAAATATTCAGGTTCACTTGGTTCTTTTTTCTTTTTAAACAAGCTAAAGTGAAAAGCCTGGACTCATTGGAAATTCTTTAGGATTGACCATTACTTGGGCAAGGAGCTTGTGGAGAATCTATCAGTGCTTCGCTTTTCAAATCTTGTTTTTGAGCCTCTATGGTCCCGGAATTACATTCGCAATGTGCAGATAATATTTTCTGAAGATTTTGGAACTGAAGGAAGAGGAGGGTGAGTTCTGAGTAATCTTGTCTTATACTTGTCTTGATGGTATTTCAGAGAATGATAATTCACACACCAATTGAACTGGCTTTGTGGTTTTCTTTAGCTATTTTGATCACTATGGAATCATTCGTGATATAATGCAAAATCATCTTCTGCAAATACTAGCTTTGTTTGCAATGGAAACACCAGTCAGCTTAGCTGCTGAGGACATCAGAAATGAAAAGGTAAAGGTCCTAAATGTTATGGAAAAATTTTCAACCAATATATTAATGATGTTCAGTGATTATTACTGAGAATGGTTTCAAATCAGGTGAAGGTTCTGAGATCAATGAGACCACTGCAGCTTGAAAATGTTGTTGTTGGTCAATACAAGGGCCACAACAAGGGTGGAAAATCATATCCTGCTTATACGGATGATCCAACTGTTCCGAAGGGTAGTCTTACTCCAACATTTGCAGCAGCAGCTCTTTTTATAGACAATGCCAGATGGGATGGGGTTCCTTTTCTCATGAAAGCTGGCAAGGCTCTCCATACTAAGCGGTACACAAGTTTCCTTTTGAGTCCAGATTCTCTGCTAGTTTTCTCTGTACGGTTTGAAACTATTTCAAGAAAAATTTAAAATTTGTATCCAGTGCAGAAATCAGAGTACAATTCAGACATGTCCCAGGTAACTTGTACAAGAGGAATTTTGGAACTGATCTAGACAAGGCTACAAATGAGCTTGTGCTTCGTGTACAGCCTGATGAAGCTATATATTTGAAAATCAACAATAAAGTACCAGGTCTGGGAATGAGATTAGACAGAAGTGACCTGAATTTGCTTTTCCGAGCAAGGTACTAGACCTGAATTGGATATAACTACTGCTTGTGAAACATAGCTTACCAATCTTAAAAAAATTCCACATGCTAAGAATGCTCATTAGTATATTGGAGGGAATACTAACATGTGTTTGATGAGGGCATTAATACGAAACTTTGATTTTGTGTGAAGGTATCCAAGTGAAATACCAGATGCATATGAGAGGTTACTCCTAGATGCCATTGAAGGAGAGCGAAGGCTGTTCATTAGAAGTGATGAGCTTGATGCAGCTTGGGCTCTGTTCACTCCTTTGCTTAAAGAACTTGAAAACAAGAAGATTGCTCCAGAGCTCTACCCCTATGGTAGTAGAGGACCGGTTGGAGCACATTACCTTGCTGCAAGGCACAATGTTAGATGGGGAGATCTTGGTAATGAAGACTAATAAATGGCAGAGCTCTCCTATGATCAAGAGCATTCATTATTAGTTTCTTTTTCATCACATTATCGGACAGCTACACGCTTGTCTCACTGATGAACTTGTATAGTTACATCAAGTTCATACAAAAACCAAATTCCCCTAATGTAGTCTAGGGAAAGACTCGGGTGTCAAATCCCAAGAAATGGGATGAAATTTTAAATGAATTGTTTGTATAGATTCAGTCCTAAAACACAGAAGCAAAGATGAGAGAATGATAAAATGAATTAAAATGCATGTAACTACTATTTCTAATGCAAGGACTATTCCTAAAATGAGCTATCACAGAACAGTGTGCATATGTATTGAGTAAATGGCTAATGCATGATGAAATGATGTTAGACCGATTATAAAATGATAATGACTACTTAAACTGTTAGGATGGTGTAATGTAATATGCTGGGATGCTTAGAATTATGAAAACTATGCCTAATTACAAAATCTCAAACTGTTTGATGAAATGCTTGAATGAATGTGCAGTTTTACCAAACAGTTTGTGAATCACTAACTAGAACCTATTTTGGCAGCAATCAACACACTTGTGCTTATATCAGTTTATCAAATGTGAATTCTGTCGGCTGGACTGATTCAACCATGCAATGCAAATTGAAAACATATATGAGTGAACATCATTTACAGACTAATCAAACTAGTTGAAGAAAAGAACTGCAGAATTATAACTTCTAAGTCAAAGCAACCTAACAAAACAGACTTACCTACTTGCTTAAAAGGAAAAATGGTGTTTTTTTTTTTTATATTTGAGAAACAGTAATTGGGGTTATAAACCAAACTTTATCTTATCATCAACTTCAACACGAGTGAGAGAATTATTACAATTCCCTTAACTTTTTAGAGCAAGACTCAAGTTTGTTGGGGTATACGCCATTCAGGGAGGGTTTTTCTCAAGTTTGTTTAGGAAGTTCGTAATCTTATTTCAAATAGCGAGTATTTGTCGAGTGAGAAATGCTCACTCTAATTTGGTTTGAAATTTATTGAAAATTACAAAATTTTTGTGGATCTGTCTTTTATTTAGTGAGTGAGTCTCACTCATGATTCTGCAGTTTCAAAGAATTTTAACCAATTATAAAGAATGTGCTCATAAATGTGAAAATAAAAAATGTTAACTTAAGAGTTTGATGAGGGTGGTTTTAGACATAAATGTTCATGCAAGTCTAACAAACTACTGATTTGTAACTTTCGTGGTTTTGTATTAGACTAATGACATTGCGTGTAGATGATTAGATTCAAGTTTTTCTTTTGGTATTGTCAATGTAAAGAACGACTTTGATGAACGAGATGATCATCGTGATATTCAAATTCATTTGCTCATTTTTTTCATCAGTCTTAGCATTGGATCTGTGGTTCTGGGAGCTATTCTTTGGCACTGTAGTGAATTGGGTCTCAAAACTTGTTCAGTATGTTGGTAATTCACCAATGATATGATATCATCATTGGACTTAGAAAATCCATACTAATTGCTAAATAGGATGAAAAGAATCTTGTATGTAAATATGAAAAGTTTTGTTTTTATTCACAGATATTAAATTCAAGTTGTTCCCATTTCTCAAAGTGTTAAAATATACAATTGTTTGCATTCAATGCACTTTAGTAGTTAAATATATTGGCAAAATCTATTATTACAAAGCTTCTGCAAAACTTGAGAGTCCATGCAAATCTGGATAGCTTGATTTGATTTCTATGTTTTTAGGAGTATTTTTTAATAAAGACTCATGTTAGGAGTTTCTAAGAGTTTATGTACTGAAAATTATATCCAAATTCTATTGATTTATTGATATCATTTTCCCTAACAGGGACCTTTAAGATAAAAAAGAATAAGCAACACGAAACATAAAATAATTTTGTTCTTAAATCAAAATGAGGTTATTCTTAAATATAATTTATCTTATATTTTCATTTTTTTTTAATTTGTAAGTAAGTTAATTTTAAGTTATAGAGAAGTTTTTTTTTTTCAACTATTCAATCATATAAACAAATATAAGTTTTAGCTTAATATGTAAAATAATATATAGTCATATATTTTATATTTTAGTTAAAATCTGTTTTTTTTTTCTCGTATTTTTATTTACTTTTTTAAAAAAATTCAAATAAAGAATATATTAAAATTCTAATTTTCTCTACTAAAACTAAATATTAATTTATTACATTATCGTTCTGGTGGATGTAAAAAAACATAAAAAAAAAAATGTATATTTTTTGAATCAAGACCGGTTGGAGCACATTACCTTGCTGCGAGACATAATGTTAGATGGGGAGATCTTGGTAATGAAGACTAATAAATGGCAGAGCTCTCCCATGATCAAGAACATTCATTATCGGTTCCTTTTCCATCACATTATAGGATAGCTACATGCTTGTCTCACTGATGAACTTGTATAGTCACATCAAGTTCATACAAAAACCAAATTCTCCTAATGTAGTTTATGTAGTTTAGGGAAAGACTCGGGTGTCAAATCCAAATCCACAATAAACCACACACCGATACGCATAAATTTATCTACTATAAATCACGCACAGAGACGCACAAATTTAATATGCTATAAACCATATAATAAGGCACACAAATTTAATCTGTTATAAATTATGCATTAAGGTACATATATTTAATTTGCTATAAACCATACATTTAGGTGTACAGATTTAATCCGTCATAAACTACACTCTGAAACGCACGAATTTAATTTGCTATGAATCAGGCATTAAGGAGTAAGAATTTAATCCGCTATATATCATCATAGAATTTACAAGTCTAGTTTATAAGGAAACTCATTAGAATTGAGTTATTCGGAATCACGCATAAAGTTTCTCAAAGTAAGAGAATTGACCTAAACAACATTCGTGATTATTTTGAATCTATCCCATGTGACTCTTTTGGAGGTATTAACGCCAGGTCAAAGTTTTAATACTCCTTGTAAAATAGGGTGTTAAGACCAAAACTAGTGTCCTCCCACTCAAACCAGCCAGTTGGGTGAATTATATCAATCATATTGAAATTCATTTTCTATAAAGTTGTCAAAATCAATTTTGGTGCATTTGTTGTCTAGTTGAGTTTGACATATGATTTTGAGCACTTGGAGTTTTTAGTGTAGTTTACCCATTCATTTTACTTAGTTAAACATATATAAACTTGTCTAGGTCTTTTTCATTGCATAAATAATAGTTTAGCTCGTTCAAGCATTTTATCAAATATTTAGTCAAAACTAAGTTTTCTCTGAGACATTTCATCAAACACTTTTATGTTTTGCATTTACGAACCATTTTAGGACGATTTAAGGTCTGAACATGTTTCATATATGTTTGTTTATAGCTTTATTGATTCGTTCATTATATTATAGCATTCCATTATAATTTGTATATTGATTTCAACATTCTCCTAATAAAAATCTGTCAAATACCTTGCTGCATCAAGTCCTTACTGTTTTAATCTCTGAATTAAAAATTTATAATTGTCCTGAAGTCTAAAAAATAAAATAATTAATTTTAAATTCAAATTATTGTTAGTGACTAATGTTGTAGAGTAGCCAATAGGTAAGCATGTTACGGTTGGAAATATAACCAAGATTATTTCTTTTATTTTCAATGACATGTCATTTCAGTTCACCTTATTTATTTATTTATTTTTATTTACTTATCGTTTTGTATTGCAAAAATGAGTTAAATTGATAGAAAGGTGAAAAGTTGAAGTGTGAATGTTCAAATTACTTAGTTAATATTCTTTTGGTTAAGGTTGAGTTTTATGAGTGATAAATTAGTAATTAAACAGAATATGTTTTGATGACAAAAATGATATATTTTTGTCCTAAAAGAGATGGGATGAAATTTTAAATGAATTGTTTGTATAGATTCGATCCTAAAACATATAAGCAAAGATGGTGAATGATAAAATGAATTAAAATGCATGTAAATTACTATTTCTAATTCAAGGACTATTCCTAAACTGAGCTGGAACTATCGCAAAACAGTATGCTGTGCACTAAATAGATGATTAATGTATGATGAAATGATGTTAGACCAGTTAGAAAATGAGAATTATTACTTCAAACTGTAAGAATGATGTGATGTAATATGTTGGGATGCCTAGAATTATGAAAAAACTATGCCTATTTACAAATCTCAAACTTTTTATGAAATGCTTAAACTGTTCGATGAAATGCTTGAATGAATGTGCAGTTTTACCAAACAGTTTGTGAAAATGCTTCGATGAATTGAACGAGCAGAACATGAATCTGCAATGAATAAAACAAGTCTAAAATGATGAATATGAATGGAAGATGCTATTTAATCACAAGAAATGCATGCAGAAACGAAAATCACTAACTAGAACCTATTTTGGTAGCAAACAACACACTGGTGCTTATATCAGTTTGTCAAATGTGAATTCTGTCGGCTGGACTGATTCAACCATGCAATGCAAATGGAAAACATACATGAGTGAACATCATTTACAGATTAATCAAACTAGTTGAAGAAAAGAACTGCAGAATTATAACTTCTAGATCAAAGCAACCTAACAAAACAGACTTACCTACTTGCTAAAAAGGGAAAATGATGTTTTTTTTATATATTTGAGAAACAGTAATTGGGGTTATCAACCAAACTTGATCTTATAAACCCTAAACCCTAAACCCTAAACCCTAAATGCAAAAGAAAATAAAATGAATGTAGGAATGCAAAACTAAATGAAAAAAAAAAAAAATTAAAGTCAATACCCAAAATTACTCGTATTTTCTAATTATAGTCTTACTTCTTCTGTCTTACAATAACAAGATGACATGAGTGGTAGATATCCACTATAAACCACGTACTGAGATGTACAAATTTATCTGTTATAAACCACGAACAGAGGTGCACAAATTTATTTTATCTGTTATGAACCACACACTGAGACAGACAAATTTAATTTGTCATGAATCACGCACTAAGACACACATGTTTAATTTGCTATAAATCCCACACTGAGATGCACAAATTTAATCCGCTATAAATCACACACTTGAACACACAAATATAATTTGCGATGAACCATGTATTAAAGCGGACGAATTTAATCCGCTACATATCATCATAGAATTTACAAGTCCAAATTATAAGGAAATGTAGTACAATTGAGCCACTCGAAGATATTAATAAAAGTTTCACGAAGTAAAAGGCTCGGCCTTAAAAGGATCCGTGATTACCTTCCTCTCTTTTAGAGGTATCACTGGCTCCAAAATGTTTATACTCCATATAGAATAGCGTATTAAGACCGACACTAGTGCTTTCCCACTCAAACCATTCAGTTGACTGAATTATATCACTCATAGAATTTTCCATAATTATAATCTTGGAATAATTATTCCAAGGCCTCCGTAGATGTTTGGAAATTCTGTTTCACAGCTCCAAACTCGGGAGTGACACCAATCCTATAGTTTTGGATTATAATGTCACCTAAATCGTTCTCAACTTATATTCTTTGGGAAGTTATAAGGTTGTCTTGTCCCATACTTGGATGTCACAGTCTTGTAGCATCACTTGTGTTGTATTCCCAAGGATACAATCTATCATGTCGTCGATTAGACATTTCACAAAAAAATGATTACCCTGCATAAAGTAAAGAATGTATTGATATTCAAGCATCTCGCAATTGTAAAATGCTTAGAAAATCTCTTTTATTGTTAGGGTGATGACTTATGTGTGAAGGTCCTGCTAAGGTTCTTTCAAGAAACATGTTTAACCATGCAAAGTCACACTTAAATAAATTAAAACAAATGATGTGATGATGATGCCACTTCTATCCCAAACCAAAAAAATGTTAGTCTTGTTAAAAGAAACTACCATGTTCTTCTGATTTGTTCCAGCTTTGATTCTTATGATAAATTTGTTGGCACTTAACACCAGGGCAACTTCCATGGTTTCATAGTAAAACTACCACATCCTCCCAGGCTCGAGCCTTTGAGGTGAAGTAGTATAGGGGCCTCACAACTTAGTATGAAGAAATTGTGCCACTTTGCGCACGGTTTCCACAATAAACCACACACCGAGACATACAAATTTATCTGCTATAAATCACGCACAAATACGCACAAATTTAATATGTTTGGATGCTTGGAATTATGAAAAACTATGCCTAATTACAAATCTTAAACTGTTTGATAAAATGTTTGAATGAATGTGCAGTTTTACCAATTTGTGAAAATGCTTTAATGAATTAAACGAGCAGAACATGGATCTGCAATGAATGGAACAAGTCTAAAATGATGAATATGAATGGAAAATGCTATTTAATCACAAGAAATGTATGCAGAAACGAAAATCACTTAGTAGAACCTATTTTGGCAGCAAACAACACATCGGTGCTTATATCAGTTTATCAAATGTGAATTCTGTCAGCTGGACTGATTCAACCATGCAATGCAAATTGAAAACATATATGAGTGAACATCATTTACAGATTAATCAAACTAGTTGAAGAAAAGAACTGCAGAATTATAACTTCTAAATCAAAGCAACATAACAAAACAGACTTACCTACTTGCTAAAAAGGGAAAATGGTTTTTTTTTTATATATTTGAGAAACAGTAATTGGGGTTATCAACCAAACTTTATCTTATCATCAACTTCAATTGATGCAAAAGATAAAAAATAAATGTAGGAAAGCAAAACTGAATGAAAAAAAAAAATCAAAGTCAATACCCAAAATTACTCGTATGTTCTGATCTTCACTCCTATATTCTTACTATGATGTTATGGTCGTCTGAAGTCTAAAGATTTGTACACTCTTTTGTCACATCATTCACATAGTTCATCTGAAGTGAAGTGTGTCATGATTATTTAAATAATAGAACAGATGGAAAATCTCCATTATCAAATGAATATTAAGTTTTCAACAAATTCATTCTTATATCTCTACATTTCGTTAATATTATGATAAAAACTTAAAAATGTCTTGTTCAATAATAATAATAATAATAATAATAATAATAATAATAATAATAATAATAATAATAATAATAATAATAATGCATCGAGTAATAAAACATTTCAATTTAATTTTAAGTTGGAATGATTATTGGGATACAAATTATATTCTAAAGTATTTCTTATGGTACAAAAGCATTGTGAACACTACTAAAGTTCTTCATTTCATAATTTTACACTCAAACTATTATTTTATTTGTTCCTTTTTTTTAAGTGGTAACTCTCAAATTTTGTGATAACATACCATAATTGAATATAAATTTTGTGATAACGTACCATAATTTAATATAGTTTTTCTACAATATATTTTAATATTGAAATAATTTATTTGTTAGTCACATTGATATTAATTGTAAGTTTTATTTTTTTTTCTAATTAGTTCCTAAAAAAATAAATAATTTAGTTTAGACGTTTTCATATAAATTTTATTTTCCATTTTGCTCCAAAATTGAAAACTTTTACTTTTGTTAGCCTATATTAATTAATATTTGTTTCAAATGAAAAGTTAAATGATCACTCAAGAGTAAGATATACTGCACATATTAATTTATTAAATTTGTAGAATATAACTGAAAAATAGCTCCTTAAACTTATAAGGTACATATTATTCATTTGCATATTATTTAAAGAATAACTAAACATCTCACGGGTTAACGTATCATTTTTTTATACATAAAACAAAATTATTAATAATATTAAAATGATAATTAAATATGTTTTTTGTGTTTAAATTATTTTAAACAATTTGTCAAATTATATCTATTTTTTCATTATACTTTATACAAATCATTTAAAATATTTTTCTTAACAAATGGCATATGGAATATTTTTCATGAGTCAAACAAAATTCCACAATAACTATAATATAATCTACCAATTATTTTATCAATGAATTCTTACATACCCTACTTATCTGTTGAATTAGTTCAGAATACAATTTTCTTCCAGCACGAAATGACTCTTTCACATTTATGGATATAATTAATAAATTTTTAAATTATTTCTAAATTCAAAAATATATTTTGGATTATACATTGCAATGAAATTTATTATTTATTTATTTTAATCATAATTAAATTTTAGAAGTCAAATAATTCATAGTTATTATATTTAACATTAATGACCAATTTGTCAATTTGAACAATTTATTAATTATTCAATTTTTAAAATTAAAATATAATTAATACAAACAAATAACATTAATGATCAGCTTGTCAAGTTGGATGTTGTAATTGAAATTGGGTCCATCCTTCACCATATAAATCATATAGTTCATAATTTTAAAAAACTTATCAGCTTCATTTTTTTTTTCAAACTGCATTAAAGTAGTCAATTATGAGGTGAATATAATAGAGTTAAAAATATAATAAAATTTATAATAATAAAGATTTAAAGTTATCACGATTTTTTTTAAATGCCTCGAATTTTAATAATATAATTTAATCACAAATATGACCATTTAAATCATAAACTTTATAAACTACATACTAATAATAATGCTATAACTCAAACTATGAGAGAAAAATATATAAACCATCCTAAATCAACTATTTAATCATATAAACAAATACAAGTTTTACTTTAATATGTAAAATAATATATAGACCTATATTTTAGTTAATTATTTTAACTTTTTTTATTGAAAATAATATATTCTAAATATTTGAAGATATAAATTAAGATAAAAGTTTTCTATTTTTATTCTTGTAGTTTTATTTACTTTTTTAAAAAACTCAAATAAAGAATATATTAAAATTATAATTTTCTCTATTAAAATTAAATATTAATTTATTACATTATCGTCCTCAGTTGATATAAAAATAACATCGTATCTCTCTTTCTCTTCTCGAAACACAGATTTCCTCTAACATACATAACCTTTTGTGATTTATTATTTGAGGGAGATTGGATTAAAGTTAAAAACTATAAGAAATTATAAAACAATATATTGTGGGCTTTAAGGGAACATACCGGAAAGGGAAAGCTTTTTTATACCTCATAAGAAATACATTTTAATTTTTTCAATTCTATTCAATATTAAAATTAGATCCATTAAAAGAAATATAACTTAAGAGTGAAATTTAAGTTCTCAATAAATAATTAGATCATGTACACATTTTAGTTAAGTACATTTGTAGTTTTAAATAAAATTGAGAGAAGTGAAGCAAAGGTTATTGCTATTTCTTGCTATTTCTTTCTAATAGGTTAACTGATTAATTTGAAAAGCACACGTCTCTCTAATAACGAAAACATCTAATTTTTCTCATCAAAACATATTATGTTTAATTATTAATTTACCACTCATAAAACCCAACCTTAACCAAAAGAATATTAACTAAGTCAAAAATCAACCGCAAAGATACAAAATAATTTGCACCTTCACACTTCAACTTTTCACCTAAATGCAAAAATGAAAAGTGTTTGGTGAAATGCCTAAGTTTTGATCTGATGACATGCTTGAATGAGCTAAACTATTATTTATGTAATAGAAAAGATTTAGACAAGTTTACATATGTAAAAAAAAGTAAAATGAATGGTTAAACTGCACTAAAAACTCCAAATGCTGAAAATCATATGTCAAACTAAACTAGACAACAAATGCACCAAAACGTATTTTGACTACTTTTTAGAGAATGAATTTTATGCAGTTTTTTGGGTCTAGATGCAATGATAAGGGTCTAGACATGTTTCTATATACATGAGCATGGAAATGAAATGCCTAAACATGATCAAATGTGCTGGAATCACAAAATCACCCATGAAACCAAACTTGGCAACACTAGTCAAAATGGATTTTTAATACGAAAAGCTCAAATCAATATGCAAATGATAATGGAATGCTATAATATGATGAATGAATTTGTAAAGCTATCAAGAAACTTGAATGAAAGATGTTTCAGACCTTAAATCGTCCTAAAATGGTTCCTAAATGCAAAACATAAAAGGGTTTGATGAAATGCCTCAAAAAACTTAGTTTTGACCAAGTGTTTGATGAAATGCTTGAATGAGCTAAACTATTATTTATGCAATGAAAAAGACCTAGACAAGTTTATATATGTATAACTAAGTAAAATGAATGGTTAAATTGTACTAAAAACTCCAAATGCTCAAAATTATATGTCAAACTCAACTAGACAACAAATCCACCAAAATTGGTTTTGACAACTTTATAGAAAATGAATTTTACTATGACTGATATAATTCACCTAGTTGGCTGGCTTGAGTGGGAGGACACTAGTTTTGGTTTTAACACCTTATTCTACAAGGAGTATGAAAACTTTGACCCAGCATTAATATCTTCAGAAAAGTCACATGGGACGGATTCAAGGGATTCACGAATGTTGTTTAGGTCAATTCTCTTACTTTGAGAAACTTTATTCGTGGTTCCAAGTGGCTCAAATATAATGGGTTTCCCTATAAACTGGACTTGTAAATTCTATGATGATATATAACGGATTAAATTCTTCCGCCTTAAATTCGTGCGCTTCAGTGCGTGGTTTATGGCGGATTAAATATGTGCACCTAAGTGTGTGGTTTATAGCAAATTAAATATGTGTGCCTTAGTGCGTGATTGATAACAGATTAAATTTGTCTGCTTAAGTGTGTGGTTCATAGCATATTAAATTTGTGCGTCTCTGTGCGTGGTTTATAGCAGATAAATTTGTGTGTCTTAGTGCGTGGTTTCTTGTGGAAACTGTGCACAAGATGGCACAATTTCTTCATACTAAATTGTGAGACCCCTACACTACTTTGCCTCAAAGGATCGAGCCTGAGAGGATGTGGTAGTTTCACTATGAAGCCATGAAAGCTGCCCTGGTGTTAAGTTCCAACAGATTTATTATAAGAATCAAAGTTGGAACATATAAGAAGAATATGGTAGTTCCTTTTAACAAGACTAACCTTTTTTTGGTTTGGGATGGAAGTGACATCACCGTTAAATTGCAAGCTACGGGGATATGACTTTTGAAAGTGATGGTATCATTTGTTTTAATTTATTTAACCGTGACTTTGAATGGTTAAACATGTTTTTTGAAAGAAAATAAACAATTTTGAAGTTAACCTCTTGTCTTGGTGGTATACTTATTCAAACAGGGTAATCATCCCAGCAAGACCTTCACACATACAAGTCATCACCCTAGTAGTAAAAGAGATTTTTTAAGCATTTTACAACTGCGAGATGCTTGAATATCAATACACTCTTTACTTCATGCATGGTAATCATTTTTTTGTGAAATGTCTAATCGACATGATAAATTTTATCCATGGGAATATAATACAATACAAGTGGTGCTAAAAGATTGTGACATCCAAGTGATAATTCCTCGTCCTCGACAGGACAACCTTATAACTTCCCAAAGAATAGAAGTTGAGGACAATTTAGGTGACATTATAATCCAAAACTGTAGGAATAATGTCACTCCCGAGTTTGAAGCTGTGAAACTGAATTTCCAAACATATCTAGGAAGGCCTTGGAAGAATTATTCCAAGATTGTAATTATGGAAAATTCTATGAGTGATATAATTCAGTCAGCTGAATGGTTTGAGTGGGAAGGTACTAGTGTTGGTCTTAACACCTTATTCTATCTGGAGTATAAAAACTTTAGAGTTGGTGATACCTCCAAAAGAGTCACATAGGAGGAAGGTAATCAAATATCCTTTTAAACCCGAGCCTTTTACTTCGTGAAACTTTTATTAATGTCTTTAAGTGGCTCAATCGTACTGGATTCCCTTATAATTTGGACTTGTAAATTCTATGATGATAAATAGCGGATTAAATTTGTCCACTTTAATGCATGGTTCATCGTAAATTATATTTGTGTGCTTCAGTGCGTGATTTATAGCGGATTAAATTCGTGCACCTCAGTTTAGGGTTTATAGCAAATTAAATATGTGTGCCTTAGTGTGTGGTTCATAGCAGAATAAATTTGTCTATCTTAGTGTGTGGTTCATAGTAGATTAAATTTGTGTACCTCTATGTGTGGTTTATAGTAGATAAATTTTATGCGTCTTAGAGCGTGATTTATGGAACCATCGAGGACGTAGTAGGCGAGCATAGGCATAACTTTGTTGGGGCTATCTCTCTTCTGCTTGCGAATAACAAACAGGTGCGGCTCCATAACTTCGCTAAGCATATACTCCGTCCCCGTCATTTTCCTACACATCACAATTGCTATTATTCGATTATTACAATCCACCAAACCTAAAAGAAGTTAATCACAAATCCTGCTAAACCCGAGCCTTTTACTTCGAGAAACTTTTATTAAAATCTCCGAGTGGCTCAATTTTACTAGATTCCCTTATAATCTGGACTTGTAAATTCTATGATGATATATAGCGGATTAAATCAGTCCGCCTAAATGCCTGGTTTATCGCGAATTAAATTTGTGTGCTTCAGTGTGTGATTTTTGGCGGATAAAATTTGTGCACCTTATTGTGTGGTTTATAGCAAATTAAATATGTACGCCTTAGTGTGTAGGGCATAATAGATTAAATTTGTCTGTTTAACCGTGTGGTTCATAACAGATCAAATATGTGTGTCTTTGTGTAGGTCTGTGCATGGTTTATAGCAGATAAATTTTATGATCTCAGTGCGTGGTTTATTGTGGAAATCTTGCGTAGGATGCCACAATTTCTTCACACTAAGTCGTGAGACCCCTACACTACTTCGCCTCAAAGGCTTAAGCCTGGTAGGTTATGGTAGTTTCACTACTTTCTATAAAGCTATCAAAGCTGCTTTGGTGTTAAGTATCAGCGGATTTATTATAAAAATTAAGCATGGAACATATGAGAAGAATACGGTAGTTCCTTTTAATAAGACTAACCTTTTTTTGGTTTGGGATGGAAGTGGCATCACCATCGTTACCGCAACTAAAAACACGCGTGATGGTCTCAAAACCTTGGAAACTGCCAAGATGAGATTTTGCATGTCTACTTACAAGCTATGATGATATATGGCCTTTGAAAGTAATAATTTGTTTTAATCTATTTAACTGTGACCCTGCATGGTTAAAAATGTTTATTGAAAGAAAATAAAAAATTTTAAAGTTAACCTCTTGTTTTGATGGGTGGTACAATTGTTCAAACTACATGTTTCCTGACCAATAACATTATATTTCAAAATTGACCAAGTCCTTCAAATATACAAGTCATCGCCCTAGCCATAAAAGGAATTTTTTTAACATTTTACATCTGGGAGATGCTTGGATATCAAGACACTCTTTACTTCATGCAAGGTAATCACTTTTTTTGTGAAGTGTCTAATCGACGACACAATATATTTTATCTTTGGAACACAACACAAGTGATGTTACAAGATTGTGACATCCAAGTGATAATTCCACTCTTGAGCCATCAAAACATTAGGAAGAGAAGATGAGAACAATCTAAGTGTCATTGTAATCCAAAATTGTAGGATTGGTGTGACTCCTGAGTTTGAAGTCGTGAAACAAAATTTCCTAACATATTTTGGGAGGTCCTTCAAGAATTATTCCAAGATTGTAATCATGAAAAGTTCTATGACTAATATAATTCACCCAACTAACTGGTTTGAGTGGGAGGACACCAGTTTTGGTCTTAGCCCCTTATTCTATAAGGAGTATAAAAACTTTGGACATGGTGTTAATACCTCTAAAAGAGTCACATCGGACAGATTCAAGGTAATCATGAATGTTGTTTAGGTTGATTCTTTTACTTTGAGAAACTTTATTCATGGTTCCGAGTTGCTCAATTCTACTGGATTTCCTTATAAACTGAACTTGTACATTCTATGATGATATGTAGTGCATTAAATTCATCGGCCTTAATACCTGATTCATGGCGAATTAAATTCGTGTGCTTTAGTGCATGATTTATAGCGGATTAAATCTGTGTACCTCAGGGTGTGGTTTATAGCAAATTAAATTTGTGCGCCTCAGTGTGTGGTTTATAGCAGATTAAATTTGTTTGCCTTAGTGTGTGGTTCATAGCAAATTAAATTTATGTGCCTCCGTGCGTATTTTTAGCAAATAAATTTGTGCGTTTTTATGCGTGGTTTATAGTGAAAATATACCACTCATGTAATCTTGTTATTGTTAGGAAAGAAGAACTAAGACTATAATTAGAAAATTTTAAAAATTAAACTATATGGAATTATATGAAAGAAAGATTTCCTGGAAAGTAATCGTACAAACCCAATCCATCATCTAATGGAAGTTCTCTTAACTTAAAGAACTTATCTTTCCACGTCTATTTTTCTTAAGGTTACTAAAAAATCTAAATGAAAATTTTAGTATTACGTATAGGTTACTCAAAATATACATTATACATTAATTCTTCGTATGTTGTTTGTTAGTTTGATCATTTTATACTTTCCTTTTATCTAAGTTTACTTTCATGTAAATTTATTCAAAACAACACATACTACATTCTACATCCCATAATTCAACAGGACCTTCAAACAAACAAGTCATCGCCCTAAAAGCAAAGGGATTTTCTCAGCATTTTACACTTGTGAGATGCTTGGATGTCATGACACTTTTTACGTCATATAGAGTACACATCACATTTTTTGTGAAGTGTCAAATCAAAGACACAATAGATTTTTATCTTTTGGAATACAGCATAAGTGTTGTTACAAGATTGTGACATCCAAGTGAGAATTCCTCTCTTGGGCCAAGACAACCTTTTGACTACCAAGAATAAAAGAGCAGGACGATTTAGGTGACATTATAATCCAAAACTGTAGGATTGGTCCCACTCTTGAGTTTAAAGCTGTGAAACAGAATTTCCAAAAATGTCTAGGGAGCCCATGGAAGAATTATTCCAAGATTGTGATTATGGAAAATCCTATTAGTGATATAATTCAGTCAGTTGAACGGTTTGAGTGGGAAGGCACTAGTGTTGGTCCTAACACCCTATTCTATACGGAGTATAAAAACTTTGGAGTTGGTAATACCTCCAAAAGGTTCACATGGAAGGAAGATAATCACAAATCCTGCCGAGGTCGAGCATTTCACTTCAACATACTTTTATTAACGTCTCCGGATGACTCAATTCTCTTGGATTCCCATATAATCTGGACTTGTAAATTCTATGATAATACATAGCGAATTAAATTCGTCCACCTTAATGTTTGGTCCATCGCAGATTAAATTAATGCACTTCAATGTGTGGTTTGTATCAGATTAAATTTATGCACCTCAATGTGTGGTTTATAGCAAATTAAATGTTTGTGCCTTAGTGCATAGGTCATAGCAGATTAAATTTGTCAGCCTTAGCGTGTGGTTCATAGCAGATTAATTTTGTGCGTCTCTGTGTGTGGTTTATAGCGCATAAATTTGTGTGTCTTTGAAAGTAATGATATCATTTGTTTTAATTTATTTACCTGTGACTTTGCATGGTTAAACATGTTTCTTGAACGAAAATAAACAATTTTAAAGTTTACCCCTTGTCTTGGTGATACAGTTGTTCAAATTACAAATTTCCTACTCAGTAACATTACATTCTAAAATTCAGCAGGACATTCAAACATACAACTAAGCCATCACCCTAACACTAAAAGGGATTTTCCAAGCATTTTACTACTACGAGATGCTTGCATATCAAGATACTCTTTACTTCATGCATGGTAATCATATTTTTGTGGTGTCTAATCGACAACACAATAGATTTTATCTTTGGAAACACAACACAAGTGGTGTGACAAGAATGTGACATCCAAGTGATAATTCTTCTCATGAGCCAAGAAAATGATATAACTGTCCAAGGAAGAGAAGATGAGAACGACCTACATGGATTTGTAATCCAAAATTGTAGCAAGTTTAAAGCCGTGAAAAAAAAAGCAAACATATTATGGGAGGTCTTGAAAGAATTATTCCAGGATTGTAATCATGGAATGTTCTATGACTAATATAATTCACACTAATTTTGGTCTTAAGACCTTATTGTACAAGGAGTATAAAAACTTTGGATCTAGTGTTAATACCTCCAAAAGAGTCACATGGGTCGGATTCAAGGTGATCATGAATATTCTTGAGGCCAAGTCTTTTACTTTGAGAAACTTTATTCGTGGCTCTGAGTCGCTCAATTCTACTAGGTTTTCCTATAAACTGGACTTGTAAATTCTATGATGATATATAGAAGATTAAATTTGTTCGCCTTAATGCCTGGTTCATAGCAGATTAAATTCGTGCACTTCAGTGCGTGGTTTATAACAACTTAAATATGTGCACCTCAGCGCGTGGTTTATAGCAAATTATATATGTGCGTCTTAATGTGTGGTTCATAGCAGATTAAATTTGTTTATCTTAGTGTGTGGCTTATAGAAGATTAGATTTGTGTGCCTTTGTGCGTAGTTTATAGCGGATAAATTTGTACATCTCAATACGTGGTTTATAGCAGAAATCTACCACTCATGTAGGCTTGTTATTGTTAGGACAGAAGAAGTAACACTATAGTTAGAAAATTTTTAAAATTTGAATTATATGGAATTATATGAAAGAAATTTATCATGAAAAATAGTAGTAAAAACCCAATCCATCCTCTAATGGATGTTCTCTTAACTTAAAGAACTTATCTTTCCATATTTGTTTTTGTTAAGGTTACAAAATAATCCAAATGAAAATTTTAGTATTACGTATATGTTACTCAAAAATACATTAATTCTTCATATGTTGTTTATTAGTTTGATCATTTTATACTTTCCATTTATATTATATGAGTTTGCTTTCATGTAAATTTATTCAAAACCTGTTAGAGGAAGGTAATCACAAATTCTGTTGAGATCGAGCCTTCTACTCCGAGAAACTTTTATTGGTTTTGTCTTTGTATTCCTTCACTAAGTCATATGCAGTTTTTGGACTTACGCAAACGACACACATAATCTAGATGAGTACGGTCACGATACCTCAATGGTTGATGCATATAAACTGTTTCTTGTAGCTCACCATGAAGAAAAGCATTTTTTATGTCCAACTTATGAATAGGCCATGCCTTTGAAAGAGAAATAGAAAGAACAGTGCGAATCGTAGCCAGTTTCACTACTGGGCTAAAAGTTTCTCCATAATCAATGTCAACCTGCTAAGTTTTCCTTTTACCTACAAGATGGGCCTTACGCCTCTCAAACACACAGTTAGATTTCTCTTTTTGAGTAAAAATCCACATAAACCGAATTACATTAACATTAGGTGGACGGGGCACCAACTCCCACGTCTTTAATAAGAGTATCATATTCATCATCCATGCCCATTTTCCAATTGGGATCACAAAGAGCCGTAACTGGGTTATGAGGTAATAGAGATCGGGTAACTGAAGTGGCTAAGCCATATTCATCATAATATCTCTTGTTTGGCTTAAAAATGCCCATTTGGCTTCTTGTGAACAGACGAGGCGGTTGGATGAGAATATGAGGGGGAAGGTACTATTTAGTCCATTGGTGTGGAGATAGGAGAAGAGGATAGGCTAAGGGAAGGAAAGGCGGGTGGTGGTGAAGGGAAGTGTGGGTTGGCGATGTTTGGGTTCACGGGATCTAGACCAGTAAGAACGGATTGCCCATTTTGAGAGGCCATGTAAGCCTATTGTGGTTGTGACGTCGGGCTGTTGTTGCTGTCTCTGTGGTGTTGGACCCCAGGCCCACCCTTGGTTTGGTTATGGGCATGGAGGAGTCCATTGAGGCATCCACCAGACGGCCAAGGTGAAGACCCCTATTGTGGACTCCCACCAGACTGTTGTGGACCACCATTGTCGCCACCGAATTTTTTCCAGAATTCTTGCGATATCTAGATGGCTTCCCATAGTACTACGAGTGGTGTAGTTGGTCTGAATGTGAGGAATTTGAGTCATAAATGGCCTAGGAGGTAGCCACCATTGTCGACTTCGATCTTGTGGCAACCTCCTTTGTTAATTCGGCTTCCTCAAGTGTACGGGTGGTAATTAGGGCCCGGCCCCGCAGGCTCACGAAAAAACGTGGGTGGATTAGGGTAGTGAGCCCGCAGGCTTGCACTTGTGTATATTAATAACTTTTTTTATGTACTCTTGTATTAACGTTTCAAATTCTTGTATAACAGGAAAAGACAAATATTATGTATTTTTTAATGTGCTAAAATTTAAAGAATACATTGTGTATGTCATAGTATGAATATGAATATGATGAAAATGTTGAATTATCAATTTATCATCCAACTCCCCAAAGTCTTTACTTAATTTTGTGAATTTCTTAAAGTTTCGCAATTTTTAAACATTGAAAGTTTTATCATAAAAATTAAAAAAAAAAAAATGGGTCAGCCCGTCGACCAAGTGCGGGACAAGGCGCGTCAGTGATTGCAGTCCATATAAATTGTGCAGAACGGGACGGGTTAAGTCTAAACGGGCCGAGCCGGCCCACGTTACTATCCCTACTCAAAAAGTGTGAGCATCAAGTGTGAGCATCTATGGAGCCTGATAAAAGGGAGGCAGGGGATCACTCTGCCGAATTAACGTCCCTACATCGCGATATGCACTTGTGAGACCGAAACAAGTTGAATGACGAGGCGACTCTTCGACACCGGTGCTCCAACATTCTTCAACTGATCAGCAAGGGACTTGAGACGTTGACAATATACCGAAGCATTCAGAAAATTCTCCATCTTAGTATTGGAGAATTCAATCTCAAGAGTTACCACACAAACGTTTGTTGTCTTAGAAAGCATCTCGCAACCTATTCCAAGCATCCATGGTCGTGGCATTAGGTTCAATAATCGTATACAACATGTCATTGGAGATGGTTGCATAAACCAGGAAAGAACCGTAGCATCAAGAGTCGACCATAATTCCTTTTCATCCTTAGTCACAGGTACCTTCTCTTTGCCATTGGCAGGAGGAATAATATGATGAAGAACCTTATAAGTATGTGCGGTAATTTTAAAAAGTTCCATCCATGTAGAGTATTGGACATTCTCCATTTCAAGAGTGATGGAGATATGGTTCCGTATATGGGAAACCGCAAGAACCGAATGGAAAGAACTCTTGTTATTATAAATTATATTAATAATTATAACGTAACATTTATTAATAAAATTAATTTATTATATTACCATTTAACATATCCAATTTTTCATTTATTTTACTGAAGAATCCAAACTTAACCTAATCCCATTTGAAATGTGGTACACAGCATAAAATTCAGGAACTCACTTGCGGCCAAAAGCGCGCGATCGGCTCCTCCTCCTCTCGACTTAACCTTTCCAACGGTAAACAAAACCATTGTTACCTTGTCATTCAAAAAACCCTAATTGTTTCAATCTTTGATTTACATGTCCGTTTCGCAACACAAAAATCATGAATCAAACCATTGTTGGCGAGCATCAAGAATTAGCCTTCATATTTTCCTTGAATTTCTATGTGATTTTAAGAGCAAAAACAACAGAGCTCTTTGCGAAGAACGCTCTATCCTCGCACTAAGAGCACATTCATCCAACACTCTACATCTCGCACCCCACCGCAATCACAGTCACGTAAGTCGTTTGCTCCTTCTTCTTCTTCTTCTTCATACTCCTTTTCGCCATCTCATATTCCCTTTCATTTCACTGTCTCAAACTTCCAGATTGAACACTCTTCTCAGAGGGACCAGGTTTACTAAGATTCAAGGTGAAAGATAAGGTATTTTACAATGCTAAGTTTTGGGCATTAACCCAATCGGAAATGTACTTTCCATTAATTTTCTAGTATTTTATTGAATGTGAGTTTCAAAGGTTCAGTTTCTAGTTGCGCCTATTAAAACCTTGTAAGGCGTGTCTTATTATCCAAGAGTTAGGTCCAACACGTAACTCTTCAGGTTCTCTGAGCTCCATGCCATATGATTTTGAGGTTTCTGTGGTGATTTGTGAGAATCCCTTCGAAAGGAGATAAAATGAGAGAACCAATGTGATTTAATAATGATAGTGCTAGCAGTGAGAAAATAAAAATAGGCTACTATGTTCAGTTTTTTTTCCCCAATTTCTTCTATTCAGTACTCTGTTCTATTTTTCTCAGTTTTTAGTTTCATGTTGTGTAAGAGTGATTGACACTGCAATCAACACATACTGAATTCATACTAATTGCATCTCATTCTCATCATGCTGAATATGTATTGACACATCAAGGGAGGGAACTTGTTTTATGCTCCAAATATTAAAATTATGATGTTCAGGATTTTTTTTTAAGTTATGATTTCCCAAATATGCGGGCCAGTCCACATGTTTGCATTTGGTGTGTCGTTGGTGTTTTGATTTGGGAAGTTGGGGCAATTGGTTTGTATTTTTCACCGTCCCTAACTAACCACAGTTTCTCCGAAAGCTGTTCTGTGCTGCCAGCGGAGTGAACGAGAAAACGTTAGAAAGCAGTTCGGAAATTGGAAGTGGAAGATGGCGACAGCACCGGGAAACCAAATGCTGGAGGGAGGAGGAGCGCCGCCGCCTCCGGGGACTGATATGACAGGAATATGTTTCCGAGACCAGCTCTGGCTCAACAGCTTCCCTCTCGATCGCAACCTTGTCTTCGATTACTTTGCCCTTTCCCCTTTCTATGATTGGACTTGCAACAACGAGCAACTCCGTATGCGCTCCGTTCACCCCCTCGACCTCTCTCAACTCTCGTATGCAAAACCCTAATTCCCTTCTCCTTCCTTCTTTTCAATACGCTTTTAGGTTTGGTGGATTGTAATAATCGAATAATAGTAGTTGTGCTGTTCAGGAAAATGACGGGGACGGAGTATATGCTCAGCGAAGTTATGGAGCCGCACCTGTTTGTTATTCGCAAGCAGAAGAGAGATAGCCCCGACAAAGTTACGCCTATGCTCGCCTACTACGTCCTCGATGGTTCCATATACCAGGCTCCGCAACTCTGCAATGTTTTTGCTGCCAGAATTGTGAGTTCTTGCTCTGTGTGTTACATGTTTTCTACTGTTTTTAGGTTAGGGAGGATTCTTTTCTGTGAATAGCTTGCTTGCATGACAGTAAGAAGAAATGGATGTTTGTGATCGTGTGTGATGTAGAATGGAGGAGGAACATGTTGAAGGAGAGTTATGGTATTTATCAATAGAAACTTGAGAGATCTTTTATTATATTGTGGGGGTTTAAAATTTTTCTTTTCCTTTTTGTGCAGCGTATCTAATAAAGGTTTATCTTGGATCGTGTTATTACTTCACTAAAATAATGATTTATCTAGGGTTTAGTTATTACCTTTGAGTTATGATTTCTCTTTAGGGGGTGTTTTATGCTATTTAGACTTTTTGCATGATTGGTGATTTCTTTTTCTGAGAATATCTCTCCATCTAGAGGAGTATTTTAGATTTGTTTGTTAATCGAAGTAGTACTCTGGACAAGAGGAGTACTCGTGGTTGGCTATCCTATATCATTCTGAAAATTAGAGAAAATCCTTTTCAGTCGTGAAACATAACATTTTTGTACAATTTACTAGTTTTTATTTTAGTCAAATTTCTTTATTATGGGAGACATTTGGTGTCTAATACTGGTTTTGTAATTGCTCTTGCAGGGAAGGGCCCTTTATTACATACAAAAGGCATTTACTACAGCTGCCTCCAAGTTGGAGAAGATTGGATATGGTAAGTGCAGACTATGGTTGTTTTTTTTTTTTCTTTGTGGGAGATTGTTGCTCACAGCAATGTTGCAAAAGCTGGATAGTGTTTCAAGTATCTTGTTATTAAAGTTTTACGGCTATAGTGAAGAGAAGTACATACACGAAATGAAGCATGTATGTCAAAAGAGGAACTATTTTTCATTTGAAAAATCAATATAGTTTCAATTGTGTCGAATTGGATTGGATTGGATAGTTAACACCAACTTTTATGCTCAGTATGGTTTGCATGAGACATCATATCAACCAGGGGCTGCATTTGCTCGTTCTACAATGTCATCTAGTATGCTATCACGATTACCATAATAGTCTGGCCATATAAGAATTTCTGGTTCATGTATCAAATGCAGGGGACCCGAAGAATAGAATTCTTTAGTGCTTTTGAAGTGTGGTAAAAGTACCGTAGTGATAAACCTTGCAGTCTTGGCAGTTGCCAGATATTTTGAAATTTTTGTCTTAATATACATTTCATCACTAAAGTTGTCTAGTTCAGAAAGCATCCAAACCTGCATCCTCATTAAGGGTTGATTTAGGCTGAGAAAGATTTGCTGACGATTCCATGAGATTAGGGTTCTTTGGGTGGCTTGATTTGGGAATTAGGGTTGTTGTAAATTTGGGGATAAAGAGCTCAAGCAGGTCAACTTGAGAGAGAAACACTGAAATGCTTTAAACTTTGTTAAAACATGAGTTATGGTGCACTGAATTACAATATGAAGCCAGTTCGGGTTGTAGAATCTGTTCCAAAGGTGCATTTCGGTCCTGTGCTTTTTATATTAGGTTCAGTTATTCCTGGTATAATTCTGTTTGGTTCAATTATTCAATTCTTTTTACCACCCCTAGTATCATCTAAGCAACGATTAATATCAGTGTGCCACTGTTGCAACTTTAAAGCACCAGGAGATTGTGCCACTACTATTTTACCATCTAATTTTTCATACGCATTTTTTCCCCCTTACATATGTTCTGCCTGCTTGTAAGAGACATGTTTTGGCAGTTTAATCATACAACTGTTATATTTCATACTTCTGTACACATGAACTGAATTGTGATTCTTCTAGCTGGGTCAGTGGATTCTGAAAATGAGACTGCATTGGTGGAGTCAAAGACTGCTAAGGAGACGATTGACATAAAGGAAGTTAAGCGTGTGGATCATATTCTTGCATCCTTGCAACGCAAGGTAAGTTGAAAAAGTACATCTTTCACATGTTTGTTTCCTCATAAAAAAAACTATGTACAAAAACTATTAAAATTACTGGTAATATTTTTGTGTATAAAAAATGGGACAGGGGTTGAAATAAAATCTCTGTCTTAAATATACGCCCAATCAGTTCTGAGTATTTGTCCTGTCGAAAAACAGTCTGTGTATTATATCAAAAGATATTATATTGAGAAGCCAAATGCACTTAATTTGAATAATTAGGGGGTGGGTGGCATTAGCTGCACAAACCAAGAGAGCTAAAGTATCATCGCTTTCATTCATGGGTAACACCGTGATCATATTATTAAAGTCTTTATTCTTGCATTTCTCGGGGACTGGAGAGAAGTGTCATCAATGGGGCTTTTCTAACTAGGAAAAACATGAAATTCTTATTTCCTTTCTATTGCAATGAGATTGGATCTATTCATAAGAAAAATAGAATGCTTGATAAATAACGTGGATAATTTACTTGCAGAACCTAAAACTATTCCTTCCCTGTTTGCTGTGTTGTATTGCCATATTAAGAGATCTGGTTCTTATGAGGTGATGCACACATAAGAGGTTTTTGCCGAGTCACAAATTAACTAATTTAAACAAATAGTTGTGTATTGATTGATAAATTTTATCAGTGTTGGAAATTTATTTCATTCTTCTCTCATCCTTTATTATTGGTGAGAAATGAGTACTAACTTGCTTCCTGGTGCAGTTACCACCAGCTCCACCTCCACCACCATTTCCAGAAGGGTATGTACCTCCTCCTACAGGTGAAGCAGAGAAAGGCACCGAAACTCAGGAAGCAGCAGAAACACAAGCTCCTACTGCTGATCCTATAATTGATCAAGGACCAGCAAAAAGAATGAAATTTTAATATTAAAGACATACTGCAATGGCTGCTGATAGTTATACAGGTGCAGGGAAATTATAGACCAGCTCCTATTGCATAGATTGAATTTGTCTTAGATTCTCGATTATGTAGAAGCTTAGTGAGCTGTGGAATTCCACAATACAACCAATATTTTCGTACTTTTGTAAAGTTTTCGTTTTTAACTTTTTTAAAATCCTGTTATATAAGTTGATTTAGTTTGTAAAAGGTTTAAAAATATTTTATTGCTATTATGAATACTTATAGGGGAGTCTTAGGAGAAAGACCTGAACCTGGAATGGATGCAACAGGGTAAAAGTGATTGGAAAGATATTCTTGAAGGAAAAGGGCTCGAATTTGTGAGTATATTATTGAAGGAGTAAATTAAAAATAAATAATATGATGTAATATGAAATTATAAAATAAATAATGAGCTTAATATAATTAATAATAATATGAGAAATTAAAATTTAAAAATATGGTAATTGAGAATGGTTTAATATAATTTTATACAATATTATATAATTAAATTGTATAGAATTATATTAGATCATATAAAACTATGTTATAAATTTTAAAATTTTTACTCTTTAAAAATCTTGTATGATACATGTTGGGAAAAGCTGGTGGTGGTGTGATGAATATTAATTGCTGTTATTTTTTAAGAGATGTATAATGGTGGTTTAAATAATTAGGTTTTCATTTTACTTCTTTCAAGAAGTAAGTTGGTTTGATGTTTGATCATTTAGAACTTCTGATATAACTTAAGCAAATGATATTTATAAATATATAAATTTTTATTCTTGGTTTCCTTATTAAACAACATTAAGATAAATAAAATCAATTAGATGATCGAAAACATATTTAGAATTTGAAAAAAAGAATATTTATAAGTGTTTTAACTACCCTAATAATATTGAAAAATCCAAATAGCTGTCCAATAAAGATAAAAGGTTAAGTCTGAAATAAACAAAAAATGACAATAACAAAAATATATTAAACAAATCTTATAACAAGAGGTAAAATTGAAATTTTTTTAACCTTAATAAAATTAAAAATATAAAATATATAAACTGAAAAGAAACATCTCTTTATATATTATTACAAAAATGGATATGTAATTAAAAGTCCATTAGACATTTTGTGTTTTTCATAATCACTTTTTTTCACAGACATGCAAATAGCTTCTTCTCAATTCTTTTAACCAAATATAGCTCTTTTCTAGAAGATAGTTCAATCTCTCCATGTATTCTATCACTGATAACAAGTACTGAATATTAAAATGATAAGAACCCCTTATTATATTTGTGGGTAGGTGATTTGTGTGGTGCATAGTGTTATAAAAAAAAGCTACAAAATATTAATATTTGTGGTGTGTGTATATCTTTGATCTCATGCAGAAACTATCTTTATGATCATCTTCTGCAAATTGTTCAAACAGCTTCACGTGTTTGTCTTATTAGGAGTTTCCGTGACACACTCATAAGATTTCACATGATGCTGCATTCCACTTCCATCACCAACTCACACTTTGATATTTTCAGAAAATGACACAATATTTAATATTTCAACTTGTCATTTAAAATATGCACCAGTTACTGCAAGGTGGAATCCAACACAAATATATATATATATATATATATATATATATATATATATATATATATATATATATATATATATATATATATTACACCAAATTTTGTGGAATTGAAGTATGATTAGGAAAGGAGAAAACGACCTTCTTTATAGTGAGATGAATTTCAGAGATAGAAGAATAACAGAAAGAAGGTAGGAGATAGAGTTGTTTGTATTGAAAAAAAAATTACAGAATGATTTAATTGATATAATAAAATATAAAAAAAAAAACTGAAATAATTTAGTATAATAAATAATTTTTAAAAGTATAAATTAGAATTAAATTAAATTTTAAGCTATATTTTTAATAAACAATATTTTTAAATAAAGAATAAACATTTTCATAGTTTTTTTTTTCAATTTTCAAGTTTTTATTATTTTTCCTAGCATTTTTGTACAGAGAGAGACATTTGAAGTTGTGGTGTAGTTAGTGGACAATACCATGCAACTTTCTTGGATATTGATTTTAAGTTGCGCTGTAGATAGTGACTTTTGATAAAGAAAAAAAAAAAAAACATAGTTTGCTTTTATATTATTATAATTCATTCTTATATTGAATATCCGGTAGTTTATTTTGTAAGTTGGTGTAATTCATTAATTCGAAGAAACTAATTCTTAAGATTTTTTTAAATACCTAAAACTGGTTAACACGATTTCTTGACCTATTATTTATAATTTTTAACCTTCAAAAAACTGTTTAGGAGAGTGTAACTGTGTAATATTTTAACAATGAAAAAACTATTAGTGTTTTTTTTTACTTGTATAACCTTAATTACATTAGTGTGAATATTTTTCCTCTGCTAAGGATAAAATTGTTAACAAATATTGATTGTTTAATTTTTATGTAATAATGTATATTTCTAATTTATACCTAAGAACTTATTTTCAATTTACGAAAGAATTGCGATATTGTTCCTTCTTTTAAAGAAAATTGAAAATTTACATTGTTGTATTTTTAAAATTAAAAAACTTGATTCAATATTAAAAGAAGAATGTTGTTGTATTTTTGAATCAAGACTTTTAATGAAATTTTTATTAACACGGGAGAAAATTTAATGAAATAAATATATTATAAATAAAAAAATAGTTCATCATTTTTATCTGATTTTTGTGATGTTATAATTTTAAAATATATACCATTTCCAAAAGAAAAATGTAATTTTTTATATATATTTAAATTTTGTTTTATTTATCAAGGAAGGTTTAAAATATCAAAGGAGATAAGAGATAGTAGAATATAAGATTAATTAGTAGCCAGAGATTATCTTAATTGAGATGTCTTAGTCATATAATTAATGATGAAGTGTAAAAATTAGTTAAAGAAATGGAAGCTTCAGAAAACTTTTTCAGAGTTACTTAAGAAATTGATTAGTGATAAATGACCATTCAGTACCTAACTATCTTTAATTATTTTTGTATTTAATTTATTGATTAATTTTATTATTTGACTAATATCTTATTTTATCCTATATTTTTTATGTATTAAATAATATAAAATTTCAACTAAGACCGCAACTTGATATTAAACCAATGTAACTAATGTCACGTGAGAGGCGTGGTGCTCCTTTTAAGATTTAATATTGTTTTCTTTTTCTTTTTTTCAAGGTTACTTTTAATTTTGTCATATTGTTTGAATGTTTACTTTAAAAAAGTTTATAAAGTATTATTTTCAATTTGATTTTTATTTTTTAGGACAAGTCAATAGATTAATTTTATGCCATGTCTTATCTTTATCAAAAAACAAAATTTACATTAATTATGAGATGTGATTCATCATTTGTGAATTACAACAGTTAATAAGAATAATAACTGTTCTTAATTGTACATTTTCCTATTATTATGTAACTGTTTTTAATTATTAAGGTAAATAATAATAGTAATAATATCGGTACTTATATTTATTAATAATAATTTAACTATTTTTCCAAGGTATTTATCTTCTTATATTTTACATGTAAGATTTTAATAATTCCTTTAAATTATTAAATTATTATTATTATATTACTATTTTTAATTTAACTATTTTCGTATTTAATGATATATCTATATATACCAAAAATTTAAATAAGGCATTCAAGAAAAAACTTACATTTTTCCTTTTTTGTGTAAGATAAGTTTTTCTTCTTTATACATTTTATTTACATATAATTTTAGTATAGCTGAATTTACAATTTTAATGATCATTGAAAAGTCTGAAAAGTCAGCACAAACTATGTTTATTTATGGTTGACTTCCGGTGTTCACGCGATAATCTCATCACACGACAATAACATTAATATATCCTATTACATTTTACATTATTAAACCAAATCAAATTATATTCAAAACAAAACAATTATATATATATATATATATATATATATATAATTTTTTTTCTTTTTTCTTATTTTATTGAATTAACATTATTATTATTTTGATTTTGTTCATGTTGATGAACGAAAGAAGCACGTAAGATTGATTATGCATGGACGTGTAAGGCTCGAATGCATTGTAATATGCGTGTTGGATTCTGAGAAGGACACGTGTCAAATGCGAGGGCAGAGAAAAAAAAATGAACGGTGGTGAAAAAATGGAAACGGTGTAGGAACCTGTGATGTATGAAGCACCGCATAAAAACAACACGTGTGGTACAAATTTGACTAGATGCCACGTCACTGGACCCCACTTTTTGGAGATATTATGTGATCCAACTCACGCTGACTCAGTTTGACAATAAACCACTCCATATGGGTCCCACATATACAAAATCCTCTGACATTTGATTTTTCATAAGTTCTTACAAAAATTTATTCAATAATCAATAAATAGTAAAAGAATTACCAATTTTTACATGGAATTTCATGATAGATTATTTGTTAATAATTTTATTTAGACAATGATATATTTGCAGTGAAAAAAATTTATATTTATTATTTTACTTTTCAATATAAATACAATTTTTTTAATTATAAAAATACCAAAAAATGTGAGATTGAAGATGAATCTCTTACTAATAAGAAATGGGAGATGTGGGGATATGGGAGGGTCTTGGTGTGGTTGTTTGTGTCTCTATCTGCAAATCTGCAAGTGTTTTAAAATAGAGGAATTTTCATTTTGGTGTAAAAATAGTAGTTTGTTTAGGTTAAAGTTAGGGTTAGAGGTTGATAAAGATGTTTGCATGTACTGAATATGGAAAACCAGAAATATGAAAATGAAAAGCTAAGATTTTCAGGGAAGGACTTGGGATCTCCAAATTCTCAGGCAAGGACTCTCCGGCCAGTTATAAATACTTCCAACCTTTCCACAACCATGACACCACACCTCAATTTTCTCTTCTTCTTCTTCTTCCATTCTATTTTCTCACATTTTTCTTTTTCGTTCTCTTCCAACTCTTCTTCCACTCAACATGACCATCCTCATCCAACAACATGATCACCTTGGTAATTCATTTTTGTAATTTTCTATGTTTTTACCAAATTATGTTATTGTTGCAGAAGATTGTTGTACCTTTGTGTGGTGACAGTAACCGTGCAAAATCTGTCCTTTTTGGACATGAAACACAGTTTTTGATTTGGAAGAGGAAAGAAAAAATGTGTGGTTTTCAGTTAATAGGTTTTTAAAATTGCAGGGGCTGAAGTTGAGGCAAAGACTGAACCACTAAATGAGAGAGAACTGGTGTTGGATGGTGGATTTCTGATACCACAGACCAACTCGTTTGGGCAAATATTTAGGTTTCAATCTCCATAACCTATTATTTCACACCCATTAATAATTTTCTCCAGTTTTTCTTATCCAAATCCAAATATATTTATATTTGTATGTAAGGACAAATATATTTATATTTATATATAAGGACAGAGACCCTTGGCTATTTAAACTTTTTCAATAATTCTGCATCATCTTTGAAAATTATATCGAATCAACGTAAAAAGGAAAAAAAAAATAATTAATCCTTCAAATCCATGACTTTTTCCTGTACTTTCTTTCCCTTTCATTTTCTTTAAACATTTTTAAGCTTTTTTCTTCTGTTTTTGTTTTCCTTTTGGGATTGGAAAAGTTTTTTATCTCGCGATTTGGTTGTAGGAATTCATCCTATCTGGTTTGTTTTTTGGTCAACGGGACTCGTTCTCATTGTGGACGAAAATAGAATTTTTCTTTTTTGTGGGGTCTAAGAAAATAAGAATTCTTATTCATGTCTATATTTTATGGGCTTGAATTGTCGATGAAATTTGGGCCTGGCCCATCAAGTTCTCGCCTTTCAACCCTATTCCTTTATGATAAAACTGGTATTTTGATCATTTTCAAATACCTTGCTAGATTTTTGAAAGTTTCCAGCTTTATAATTTTACAATATAAAACAATGTAATTTTGTTTAAAATCGAGATGAAATAAAACCAAATTTTGGTTCTTCAAACCTTTTCTATACAAAAGCAACTAACCTAAAAAACTAATAGAGCTTTTAGTCTCTTTCCACATATCAAACAAGATAGCACTTGTCATTTCACTTGCCTAATAAAATTAAGGATTAGTGAAATCATGAAAAAAGTAGTGATTAGATTCTCCACTTTTGAATGTTCACACTTGAATTATTATCTCATGAATAACAATCTATTGTAACCACAGGACCTATCATGATACTGAAAGTGAGAGGCATGAAGGAGTGGAGAATTTCTACAGAAAAAACCACACTTACCAATCACTTGATTTTGTAAGCACAAAATTTACATTTACTTTGTCCTGCCCTCATATCTCAAGTCATGTTTCATACAATTTTTTGTTTTTATCGATAAATGTTAGTCGTTAGTTTTTTATAGGTGAAAGAGTTGAATCTAGAATTTTTTCATCAGTATTTTCTAAACCCACCAAATTGTTAGTAGGGGATTGAATTCACGATCTTTCTTTTATTTTTTTTTCACCACTAAGTTACCTTATCGATGAAACATGGTATTTATTTAAACATTGGATTCATACATAGGTGAAGAAAATGAGAGAGGAGTATGCAAAACTGAACAAGGTAGAGATGAGCATATGGGAATGTTGTGAATTGCTGAATGAAGTGGTGGATGAGAGTGACCCTGACTTGGATGAACCTCAGATAGAACACTTGCTTCAGACAGCAGAAGCTATAAGAAAGGATTACCCAGATGAAGATTGGTTGCACTTAACAGGCCTTATCCATGGTAGTTTTCTGCATTCTAATCACCCTTTAATGCAATTTTCAAGATCCTTTCTGTTCTTGGTTTAATTTGGAAAATGGGAAATTATTTGAAGAGTTTCTCATCAATGCAGATCTTGGCAAGGTGCTGAATTTACCTTCTTTCGGAGACCTTCCTCAATGGGCTGTAGTAGGTATATGTGTGGTGTTTATGTAGGATTGGAACCTTAATAGTTAACAGAACATATCTTAATGTTTTCTTTGCAGTTTCTGGTTAAAACATTCACTAATGTTGAACATTTACTGTGTTCATTCAGGGGACACATTCCCAGTAGGTTGCAGATTTGATGAATCAATTGTCCACCACAAGGTAATTTTTTTCTGAAATCAAACCAATTTTTAACACAGATACCACACTCTCACTTTCTTTTTACCAAAATAGGTTTTATTTAACAGATAATGAACATGTTTAGAACTATGTTATTGTGTAAAACATTCAAAATCAAACACCTGACAGACACGTGTGTTGCATTCCCACTTCAGTATTTTAAGGAAAATCCAGATTTCAACAATCCATCATACAACACTAAACATGGGATTTACTCAGAAAAATGTGGACTTCACAATGTGATGATGTCATGGGGGCATGATGATTACATGTATTTAGTAAGTCCTATGAAAACCAAGTTCATTTTTCTCTTTTATTGCTTTGTTTAGGATTCTTCAATGCAATTATTTCATAAATTTTGAAGGAAAAATGTCTAATTTTGTTGTTTTCTTAGGTGGCAAAGGAGAATAATACCACACTACCCTCTGCTGCTTTGTTCATTATAAGATACCATTCATTCTATGGTAATTATTCAGCTCAGAAGCAAAATTTTCTAACTGATTATAAGTTCATAATCTTTCAAACTGCACTATTTGCAATCTTATTTGAACCAAACCAATGATTTGTTTTGCAGCATTACACAGAGAAGGAGCCTATAAGCACTTGATGAATGATGAAGATGTTGAGAATCTAAAATGGCTCCACATTTTCAAGTAAGATCACTTTTTTTAAAAGGTTAAATATGTTTATCTTGAATTAATCCAGTTCCTCAACTCTGTAAATACGTGAATTAAGTTTTTTTAATCATACTTTATTAAGTTTATTTGAAATTATACATTTTATTATAGTATTTTAATTTGTTTGCACCGTTTGAGACATATTTGTTTCAATGTTAGCTGAGAAACGTATTTTGAAACGTCAAATAAATCTAAACAGATTTAGTTTAAATGACTAAATTCACATATTTATAAATATGAGGGACTAAATTGGTTCAAGATTTCCAGATGGGACTAATTTCAATTTTCACAATATATTTAACTATTTTTAATATATCAATGAAATGTGATAATTGCTCAAACATATCTTAATTTTTTTTTCTCTAACTTCATATTCTGCAGCAAATATGACCTTTACAGCAAGAGTAAAACTCGGATTGATGTTGAAAAGGTCAAACCATACTATCTTTCACTCATCGAAAAGGTTACTACTTTGGAAACTTCAATGTCTTGTTTTTGTTACAGTTGAAAAAGTTTTCATTTGGGTTATACTAAAGTGTCATAATAACTTGTTTGGTGCAGTACTTCCCTGCAAAGCTGAAGTGGTGAAAAGTTCATTGGAACAGTGAAAGTGGCCATAATTTATGATGATAGCCAAACAGTTTCTTATGTAGTTGAGGAAATAATAAGCTAGAAAGTTGTAGTTGTATTAATCAATTTATATGCTTTGGTGCTACAAGATATTCTTCTTTATCAAATAATATTTGTAGCTGAAGCCCTATCTGAAATATTTTTTCTTTTCTTTTTTTAATTTTTTGTTTCCCTTATATATGGATTTGTCACAATATGTGAAACTATAAAGCCTCTTAATTCTTTAAGTTAGGATAATTATTCAGCAAATCTTTAACTTAAAGAATAAATTCAGGATTTAAACTCATAAAGTTAAAGATTGGATATTTCTATATAAAAAAAAATTTCAACTAAATGACAAGGGTCTTGTGTCCAATAATGATATAATTATAATGTAAATTGAACCGTGCTCATAATTAAAAAAAAATATCTGATGTTATATAAATTAACTAATTTATAATCTTATTAAAATAAAATATTAAAAGAATTAAAATAAGAAACTCTCTTATCTAATCTTTTAGCATTTTATTTTATCATATATAATTGGTGGTTAGGAAGTCCAAGTCATAATGAGCAGTACTGTCATGTCACATGGTCAATGGTGTAGTATTAAAAAATTTCAATTTCTTTGTCGTTCACAAAATTTTAATTTTCGTTATTTTTTTTTCTCAAATTTAAAACTGATATATTCAATACAAAATGCTACAAAAATGTTTGCATTGAAAGCATAAAAACACATTTAAAAATAGAAGCTATACCTATTTTTCAACACAGGGAAACGAAAAATATGATATATTCAATACAAAATATTATGTTTGTTCTTTTTTGGATACTTTTTTTTAGATCAAGTGATATTAATAAAAGTATTTACTTCAATTGAACATTAATAGATGATCTTAATATATCTAACACGATAAATTTAATAAAAAATAATTTCGAATTAACATAAATTTTAGATAGTTTTAATAGCATTTTAAGAAATACATTTTGATTCTATTACAACCCTATAAAATATAAGATCTTCAATAACTGCGGTTTTAAAAAAAAATCAAGATTTGTATCAAATAAAAAAAAAAGTACTTTACACCATTAAATGTTACACAGATTTGCTGTTTCAGAAAAAGAAAAGCTGGACTTGATTTTCAAACGCGATTTTGTGATAAAAACCAGATTTTGAAAATCGAAATGTCTTAAAGGAAATGGAAAAGTGTTTGAATCTCTTGGATGAAAAGCAGGAATAACTTATGAGAGATTGAAGTTCTGATCATGGCAATAGAATAGTTACTCCATTTGTGTAACACCACATGGAAGCACTTTGGAATAAAAAAAAGTGGTAAATAAATGGAAAGAGCCAACGCACTTATTGTAACATAAATTCACCAAACATGTCGTTGAATGTTTGAGTCCATGTCGCGTGTTTCAACGTGCATTGCTTGCCTCCACTCTGCAATAAGCGTTGACCAAACTCACAGAACAAACAATTACTCCTACTTACTTTATTACTACCCAGCTGTCACTTACTCTTTCAACTCACACACTCATTATTTTTCTAACCCAGAAACTGTTTCATTTTCATTTTTATTTAAAATTAGTTTATTTTGAAATTTTAGATCAATTTAGTTTCTTATTTTTTAAAATATGTGTATTTAGTCATTTTAATCAAATTTTGTTAGGTTTATTTGATGTCTCGTATGTATTTTAGAATTGTATTTGAATTATTTATACTGTTTGACACATTTTTCTTTAATATTAAGTCAAATATTATTATAAAAAACGTTTAAAATATTAAATAAATTTAACAAAATTTGATTAAAATGATTAATTATATGTATTTCGAAAAATGAATTACTAAATTGGTCTAAAGTTTTAAAATGGACTAATTTTAAAATTCACTGAAAGTTAAGGACTAAAAACATATTTAACTTTTTTTTTTTATTTTCTTTTCTAGAAATCTTTAACCTTTGCCTAAATATATATTATACACATAAGATATAACATAAACAGTGTCTTTTCTATTATCGGGCTGGCACTAATATCTAATAATTAAGTCTTTGGAAGTTAAAAATAATTTTAATTGAAAATTAATTATGGTACGCTTGTTGTTGGAAATTGGGTCTACAGGCATAGGTCATCTTAACATTCAAACGTAATTGAAAATTATTACATGTTGAGATTAATTGAAGTTATGTTCTTAGTTATGCGAATGTTACATCTTTTATATGTGGGATTTTGGTTCCTACCATGTGAGACAGTGGGAAGTGTGATTTTATAGGTATTGTTTCTTCTCTTATGAATAAACGTGTTTCATCAACTTCAAAATACACTTTTCCTTATTTTACAATATTTAATGTTTGTTGGTTTTGTATATCACTTAAAAGCTATAAAAAAAATCTAAATTGTGAAATCTAATCTATAATAATTTAAATTTATATTGCTTTAAATTTGTTTAAATGGATTTATTCTAAATTTAAATTTATATTATCGGATTTTAAGTTTTATTTATTTAATAGGATTTGGATTCAATTTAGATTGGATATTTTTTAAATTTTGAAAACTTAAATTCAAGGTATGTTAACCAAAGTCAAGGCATCTCAAGTAGAGTTGGTTCAAGATAAAGGTCGAGTTAAATTGGTCTAGTTAAAGTCTAGTCGTTTCAAACTTAAGGTCGAGACGAATTTGTTTGAGTGGAAGGGTAGATTCAAGTCTACCTAAGTTGAAGAATCGAGTCATTTTGACCCGAGTCGAAGTACCAAGTTGAGTCAACTCGAGTTGGAAGTTGAGGCGAGTTGGGTTGAACTAAATAATCAACTTGAGTTGACCTAATATAAAGGTTGAAATTAGTCGACTCTAGCCGAAGAATCAAGTTGAATCGGTCCTAGCAAAAAACAATTAAGTTGAAGGTTGTGTTGAGTCATTTTGATCCAAGATCAAGCTAAATTATCCCATGCCTAGGATCGAGCCAATTCAACACGGTCAAGTCGAGTCAATTTAGACCTAAGTCGAGTTGGGTTGGTTTAAGCCGAAATGGAATAAAGTCAACATAAACCCAAGTTGAAGTGAGGTGGCATAGATCCAAGTCAAGTTGAGCAAACTAGACCCAGGTTGACATAAGTCGAACTAACTTATGTATAATAAACCTAAACAAGTCAAATATACTATATCAATCTCACTATACTTAATCTTATTAACAAAATAGATTCAATTAAATTTAATCTGATTAAAATTGAACTACAAAAAGTTCAAATATAATTGTTCTAGTTAAAATAGATCTAAATTCAATGTAAACCGAATTTTAAAACATCCCATTCCTGACCTAGGAATAGAGATGGCAAATAAACCCGTGCCCGTGGGTATCACCCGAACCCGTCCCCGTTTTGACGGGGAATCCCCGCTTTGACTGGGTATGGGTATGGGTATGGGTAATACCCGAAATTTTCAACTGGG
>Ga0214544_1000859_pt1 | contig 59923 bp, 28 predicted proteins | sample CNSS3metaG_FD_160074 | JGI IMG/M metagenome (GOLD analysis project Ga0214544, IMG submission 160074) | Root nodule microbial communities from cowpea collected in UCLA plant growth center, Los Angeles, California, USA - CNSS3 | ecosystem: Host-associated > Plants > Roots > Nodule | place: USA... | reverse complement strand
TACAACAATATAACTTAATTTTTATAATATTTCATTACATAATACTTTCACTATTTTATTATTTTAATATACAAAATAAAATAAATATGCCCCGTCCCGTGCGTATGCACGGGTTAGTATACTAGTTAGAATAATAAAATAACACCTGCCGCACGCTTACAAAAATAATTTCTCCTTAGAAGTTAGAATAATGAAATAACATAGCCATACGATTTCAGTTTCTTAAGCCCTCCCTACATCATGTAATGTATATTGTTAATAGGGATGTCAAAAAAATCCGTACTCGTGGATATCTGTGGATAAAATTCGCAACGGATAGAAAACGAATATTAAAAATGGATACCCGCTATCCGCGGGTACGAGTATTTTTGATACCTGCATGTTAACCGGGCGGATACGGGTATCATAGTATCCGTACCCGTGGATACCCGTACCCGCTAAACTTACACCCCTTGACATTCTTCTCTTTCATTTCTTTGAAATTGGGCATATACATCAAATCTTATATAGACAATGACGTTTATGGTATGTTTGTTGTCAAATGATGGAATCAAAATAAGAATACTTGGCATGTGGCAATTGAGGTTTATTATTTTCTTATTTTGTTTATTTTTCAAGAACCAATAAGAGAAAGTGAGTTTGTTTATTTATGTTTGTTAAAGAATTTTCATTGTATTGAATGTCATTTTATATTTACTTTTACAATTATTTGGATTTGTATCAACTTGAGTTTATTTGAACTTTATTCAAAATTTATGACACTAATGTATTTTATTTTATTTTATTTAAATTTATGATTAAATATTTGTTTTTTTAATAATTTTGCAAATACCCGCAGATACCCGTGAACATCGACGAAACTTGCTTGGGACAGAGGGGAGCCATGGCTCCCCCAAGCTTTTAATTATATATATTGTTCTTGCCGAATTCGTTCCGATTGGATGCCGAACTCAATCCAGCAAGAGCCACTAAAAAAAAAACAGTCTCCCTTTTCCTTCTCCCCCTCTCTTCCTCTTATACCATCTTCCCCTTGCGTGCCTACAAACACGCCAACTAGCCGAGTTGATTCCGTGGGGGATTTAACTGACATTTTGGCCAATTTCCGTGCTGAGGGGGTCCTATTATTACGGTTTGACTATGCTAACGAGCAGAAAGTGGGCCATTCGGTCCTTTGTTTAGGCCGATCTGTATTTCACTTAGGCCCGTAGGTCGGATTAAGCTCAGGCGCGTCGGGATATTACACTAACCCTCCGACCTTACGGACAATTTATTGGACGAGAAGGTCGTCTCACTTTCCTGGCGCGCGTGAGTCCCAATCATTTCAGTGATTTCACCAAGAGCGAATGGATAGGCGCCACGTGGCCCATGTTTCCAGAAGTTTTCAACTGCCAAAAAACCCAGGTTTTCCCTCTTTTAAAACGTTTTGCGACCCCGTCTCTTCATTCTCCATGCATTTATTACACTCTTCCCTTTCTTCTTCTTTTTGCCTCTGTTCGCGCCGTCGAACCTTTCAGTACCATCGTGGTGATTGCCCCGCTCCTTTTCTTCTCCAAGTATTTTATCTTGACCTTTGCTTCTTACAAGCGTTTCAGAATGTACTTTGTTTCGAGATATCCTACTTGATACTATCCTAACTGCTTGAGACTGGGGTTTGCGTGATAATCCTTGATTTGAAACTTGGAATGGGTAGTGTTGGACAACCTAGGAATGGAAAAATGCTTACTGCTTTGACTGTGAGGCCATTAGTTTCTCAGGCTGCGTTTTGCTTTTTAGAGGATATTTCTTTGCCCTAGTGAGTGCTTTTCTGGTTTGCTTTTGGAGGGTTTTGCCTTTCTGAGTGGTTTTCCGTTTCTGGTTGTGCGAGGGAATCCCTAGGTTGGAGTGCTTTGTTAGAGTTTGGGTGGCCCAATGATGAGTTATATCCTTGGGCATCTTTAGATCTCCGCCGAGAGATGTCAGGCTTTACTTCCGATCAAGTGATAGATCGATTTCGTCAAAGGCAGAGACTATGCCAGAGTAACGAAGCCGACGCGACTGTGGTTCGTTGCGCCTTAGATGAGCCTGTGTGTGCTGATATCGAGGCCGATTTAGCTTCGGGGCATTTCTGCTTTTTCTACTCTACGTTGTTTTCTAAGGTCGGTCTGAGGTTGCCTTTGAATTCGTTTGAAAAAACCTTACTAACCGAGTTAAACGTGGCTCCTGCACAACTCCATCCTAACAGTTGGGCTTTTGTTCGAGCCTTCCATATCCTGTGTACACACTTTGGATTGGTGCCGAGCGCGAATGTGTTCTTGTATTTTTTTGAAATGAATAAATCGACTAAGAAGGTGTGGACATCGGCGAAACTTGCTTGGGACAGAGGGGAGCCATGGCTCCCCCAAGCTTTTAATTATATATATTGTTCTTGCCGAATTCGTTCTGATTGGATGCCGAACTCAATCCAGCAAGAGCCACTAAAAAAAAAAACAGTCTCCCTTTTCCTTCTCCCCCCCTCTTCCTCTTATACCGTCTTCCCCTTGCGTGCCTACAAACACGCCAACTAGCTGGGTTGATTCCGTATCATGGGGGATTTAACTGACATCGTGGCCAATTTCCATGCTGAGGGGGTCCTATTGTTACGGTTTAACTATGCTAACGAGCAGGAAGTGGGCCATTCGGTCCTTTGTTTGGGCCGATCTGTATTTCACTTAGGCTCGTAGGTCAGATTAAGCTCGGGCGCGCCGGAATATTACACACACACACACACACATATATATATATATATATATATATTTAAAATTTATATTATTATATTATTTTTTATTAAGTTATATATATATATATATATATATATATATTTCTTGTTTAAAAAGTAAAATAAAAATTAATTTGGTGGATTAATAATTGGATTAAAGATATTAAAGTTTTATATCTAGTTATAAGGTTTTTTCACAACAAGTTATAAAAAAAGTGTGAAATAAAAGAAAGACAGATTAGGAAAAAGAAATTGGAGAATAAAGAGAACAAATAATTATCCTAGTATGATTTATGTATGTTAGATTTATGATTCTTTCTATTATGATATTTCTCCCAAAGTAAGTTTTCCCGAATTAGTATGAACTTTAACTATGATTTTAGAAATTTTTTGTATGAAATTGGCATGAACCTTAATTATATTTTCTCAAATTAGTATAACCCAACATTATAAAATGTTGATATTTTGTATTTTCAACTACATGCAATGAATTAATTGAATAATCTTGAATTGAAATAAAAATTAGAATACTCATTTATGTGAATTCAATAAATTGGGAAGATTAAAATTTGAAAAGTTTGAATTGCATGATTTATGTAAAGAAAAATAATTATTTTAATTACAAAAATTATATATAAAAAAATTAGTTTGGCACACCTAAATATTTTCTTCAAGTTCCGTCACTGCCCGTGGATATGAAAACAATAGGCGGATACCCACACAATGGATACCCGACGGATATGGGTACGGGTACGGGACAAATATTTATCCAGCGGATAGGGTACGAGGGAGCTACTACCCGTACCCTACCCACCCCGTTGACATCCCTAACTGTTACAAATACATATCGTTGCTTTAATAAAAGGAAGCTAATTAGAAAATTAAAAAATATTAAATAATATAATATTTAACGATAAATTGACCTAAATTAGTTTGTGAGTTTTATAAAAATATCATAAAAGTAATTTTAAAAGTATTATAAAACATTTTTTATTTTTTTTCTTTACTGAAGAAACATTGTAAGAAAACTTTTAAGTAATAATAAATTTTAGTGATCAAAATTATATTAAAGATTAAGGTTAAAATACCTTTTTGGTCCCAATTTTCGTCAAGTTTTTTCAAATAAGTCCTAATTTTGGTTTTGTATTCAAATAGGTCCCAATTTTTGTTAATTTTATTCAATTGGGTCCTTTTTTGCTAACACCGTTTAAATCATTAACGGCCATGAACAATGACTGCCACGTGTCACTTCGTGGTTTTTTTGAATTTTTTTAAAATTTTTTTAAAATTTTTTAATTTTTTTTAATTTTTTTAAATGTACACGTGTCAACCAGGAGTATGCCACGTGTTACTTCGTGGTTTTTTTTTGAATTTTTTAAAATTTTTTTTTAAAATGTCCACGTGTCAACCCAGTAGTGTGTCACGTGTCAAAGTCAATGTTCTAAATTCAATTTGATCCCTATATTTGTTATTTTTGTTCAATTAGGTCCCAATTTTTGTTAACATTAACCAATTTGGTCCCTCTCCAAATTAAAACCAAATTTAATTTTTATATTAAAATTCATTTTTTTTATTAAATATTTTTATATAATATATTAAAATTCACATCATTATAACTTTGATATAAAAATTAAATTTGGTCACATCTTCGATAGGGACCAAATTGGTTAATATTAACAAAAATTGAGACCTAATTGAATAAAAATAACAAATATAGGGACTAAATTGAATATAGAATATAGACTTTGACACGTGGCATACTACTGGGTTGACACGTGAACATTTAAAAAAAAATCAAAAAAAAATTTAAAAAAATAAAATAAACCACAAAGTGACACGTGGCAGTTACTGTTCATGGTCGTTAATGATTTAAACGGTGTTAGCAAAAAAGGACCCAATTAAACAAAATTGACGAAAATTGGAACCTATTTGAACACGAAACCAAAATTGAGACTTATTTGAAAAAACTTGACGGAAATTGGGACCAAAAAGGTATTTTAACCAAAGATTAATTTAGAGACCAAATTTTTAATTAAAAATGAATTTTGTAGTAGTCAAATTTTTAATAACTAATGTTAATTACCAATTTAGAACCAATTTAAAATATAAACCATTTTAATTATTAATTTAGATATTAGTGACTTTATTTTAATAAAATTAATCATTATGCAAGATTGTTCTGTAATATTGTAAATTTAATAAATAAAAAGTGTAAAATAAAAAAAAAGATATATATATATATATATATATATATATATGTTATATTTATTGAGAAATATGTTTCACATGAATATCTTAGTTTTATGTGGAAAGGACGAGGACGGTTGATTTAACCTTAAAATTAAAATATAAATCTTTAATTAAAATGACTATTAAAGAATTTATTACGTTTCATTAAAGTCTCTAAAAGATCCATTAAAAAAAATTAATTATCATACCTTAAAATTAAAAGATAATCTTTAAAAGATTTCAATTATTATGTCTTAAATCATCTTATATGTTACTACTTTTAATAATAATAATATTATTATTATTATTAAAATTATTATTAGTAATATTTGTAAATGTTAATATTATAAATGTATTTTATGTTTTAATTTCTTTTATATATATATATATATATATATATATATATATATATATATAATCTATTTATATTTTTTCAAATTGTTTAGAAGCCACAATTTTAGTTACTTACAATGATATCTTTAAATTTAATTATGAAATTGTATTGTTTTTAACTTCATTTGTTATTCTATATATATTGCTTATAATGAAGTTTTAAATTTAAATTGGATTATCTAATGTAAATCAATTCATATAATTAGTAATTGAATGGGTTGATTTTCACAATACGATAAGTAACATTAACTAACAATACAATGAACACTACAACCTTCAACACATCTACTTTTCATTATTATTGTTGTTGTAAGTATATCTGATTAAGGTCATGTTTAAGATTCCACATTAATTTGACTAAATATAAAGAAATTTATAATATGTAAAATAATTACATAAGCTAATTTTAATTAAGTTAGATTTAAAATTTATTTTTTAACACAACAAAAATAATTTTACGGTTTAAATAAACTCAAGTTTTGTTGATAAAAATAAATTTTTCAAAAATTTGACTACCGAGAATAAGTGACCTCATCTCGGAATAAAAATTAATTATTAGTAAACTCAACGGTCATTTTACACATTATTATGACAATAAAATAAATTGGCCATAAGTCAACCTCTGGGCTAACTAATGTGTTGTGAAAATTGGACCAACTTGTGAGTCATTGGTCAAACTCGTCCATATATATACTAAAAAATATATATAGTTTAGAAAATTTGATCATTCTATTCTCTGATATTTATAATCCCTTTAATGTCTTTTTACTGAATCATACAGTCATGATGAAGTACATAATATTTTAAATAAAAAATAAATTCATAACAAAATTCAAATTAAAAATACTGTCATACTAAGGTTATCACAAATTTATACAAAAAATAATAAACAATATTTTTTCAAAGAAAAAAAAAAGGTTCAACTGGACAAGATCAAAGATCAGGTGTCTAATTGTGTTTACTAAAACCTACCGGGTATACATGATTATTTCTAATTTTCTAAGAAATTTTTTTATCACATGGCTGAGGGAGATAAAAAATGTGAAAGCGTGGTTATAAAAAAAAAAAAAAAAAGAGAGTACAAAGTGAAGATAAAAATAGAATGATAAAAAATAATTAAATTTTGAATATTACCAAACTGCAATTCCAAATAATAATAATTAGAAATAGAATGGTTAGTTAGTTAATGAACAACTAGGTAGTTATTACTTGTCAGAAGATGCTCTGATTTGGACTTATAGCATGCTAATTACACTAAAAGCAAGCACAAATAGGTGCATGATTCTTAAACACACCAAAAATAGAAGAGTCTAGAAAACTAATTATGTGGAAAGCACATGTTAATAGAAAGTAAAGTTTCTTGAAATAGTGAGAACACCCAAGAAAGTTAAGAATGCTCTGGTTTTCCAAGCTGTCAGAACCCTACTAATATCTTCTTCAACACCCCAAACTAATGCCTAACCCTCCAACCAGATTGCATGCATGCAAGAGATCGTTGAGCCAAAAAGTCGCGTAACCTACACCGCGCCCGCAAGGTACCAACTTCCTCTTGCCCATGACAACGGAGGGGCATGCCAACGCCGTCGAGGCTCTGCCGCCGCCGCCGGGGCGCTACGTCCAAGAAACGTACATCGTGCAGTTCCCCAAAGACCAAGTGTACCGCGTGCCGCCGCGTGAGAATGCCTTGTTCTTAGAACAGTTCCGGAAGCCGGTGACCGTCAAGAAAACGCGCCGTTTCGGCTGTCGCTGCGGTCGCGTCCTTCTCACTGTCGTTCTCGTCGTGGTATCTGTCGTCGCCGTCGTTGGCATAACGCTGGCCACGCTGTACTTTATCTTCAGCCCCACGGGACCCACATTTGGCGTCGGAAACTTGGCTGTGAAAAGCGGCGGCGCGTACAGGAACTCGCGGACCCAGTACAGGGTTTCTTTGAGAGTGCATAACCCGAACGATAAGCTGGGGATCCATTATGCGGCGGGTGACGTGTGGCTGTTCTACGAGAGGACGAAGGTTGCGGCGGGGCGGTTTCCGTCGTTGGATCAGGGTCGAGAAGAATTAAGCACGGTGATAGTTATGATGAGTGGACCCAGTGCAGTGGTTCGCAGGGTAAGCAACAGTAGGGAGCAACCTGTGGCTTTGAAATTGGAGATGAAGCTTGGGATGAGGATCAGAATCGCCGGAATTGAAACGTGGCTTATGAGGTCCAATGTCTACTGCGACTTTGAGGTCACCGATTTCGGGAACAAAACCCGAGTCTCGTCGCAAGACTGCTACACCGAATTCAAAGAATATTAGATAATTAATTATTAATTATCCTTATCATGGGATGTGTTCTGTTGCTTGTGTGGTGACGTCATTAATTTCTTCTTATTTTTCTTTTCCTGTTTGTTAATTATTGCATTATGCAATTAAGTGATGTTGAGTAGGGAGATATCTAAGATCTCAAATTTGAATCCAATATATACTAAAGTAGATAAATAAAAAATATTTTTAGGTATGAGTGTGTCCCTGCGTATATGTGCGTTGCCGCTAAAAAATGTTAGACGTGGATTTGTTGTATGATTGTTTCATTTTTATTAATCTGAATTAAAATATTACTATGAGGAAAATGAATATTTGAGTAGTAATTACTATTTGACAATTCTTTGTATTTTCCTTCAACTCTTCTTTGTCATCTTCTCTTGTCACTGTATTCTTTCTCTTTCTTCTCATTTGTTTTATCTATGGTGTAGTTTGTGATAGTTTTTTGTTTGTATGGTTTTGTCCAAATTAGTGGGTCGCAATTGAAAAATATAGATTTTTTTACTACTAAATTTTTATATTTCTTTTTATAATATTAAATGTCATTTTTAAGTGATTTTCTATTTTTTTATTTTTTCATTCTCAATATTTTAAAATCACTTAAAAAATATCAATTCATATTATAAAAGAAAATTTTTAAAATTTAATAGGAAAAAATATCATTAACAACATTTTATTATCTTACACAAACGCTCTCCTCGTGCCATGATTTATTCCGGAGTTTCACACACAAAATCTCTAGTCTCATTCTTTTATAATAATTTTCCTATAATAATAGATCTCAGAACTTTTTAAGGGGCTGTGCCTTCTTTTGACTTATAACTCCAATTTCATTTTAGTCTTCGTTTTCCGCTTCAGTTTTCCTACTCCCATTATGTATTCTTCGTCTTCCCATTGTTAGCAAATTTTAATCATTACCAATTCTTAGGAAATTAAAATCATCATTCTATTTTTTTTACGACGTGGGAAGAATTTTATCTAATCTCAATTAGTAAATATTTGTGAATTAAAATTTCATTGTATTCTTGACATGTGAAATGAGATATACATTTCAGATTTTCGGAAATGATAACTTGACATATGAATTACATTCATTTCACATATCCTTTTAATACTAAAATATTAAATTAAGACATTATATTAATATATAAATTGAATAATTCACTAAAAGTTTTTAATTTATGTTATTTTAAGTTGTTCATTACATAGATTGAACGTTCTACGCTATAACAGGAGATATTAAGTTATATGTTGCCCTGAGCATACATCAATTAACGTTTGTTCCAAGAACAACAAATATTAATTTGTGGGGTTGGTTTTTTTAAATTTTTCGTCAATATTATCTTCCACCAAAACTATGGAAAATTAATATATAATACTAGAATAGATAAAAAAAAATTCTAAATTTTTCAAGTACTACGTGTATCTCAAATAAAACTGTAAAGTATGGAAAAATGATAAAATACTAAAAAAATAAAAACATACTCTATTTTCAACAATTTTCATCTTAGAGCATCTACGCCTGAGGTTTGCAATAAAAGTTATAATTGAAGTTTTTTACCACTAAATCTTTAACAACTCTGAATTCCTGACCAATTTTTCAGAGTTAAACACTATTTGAATACAACCTAACAGGAGTTGAAAAAAAAAATGATTGAAAAATAGTTTTTTTGCATAACTGTCCCTTTACAGTTACAAAGAATGAATTTAAAATTTAAATAAGGTACATGCCTAACAGTCTCATAACTGTCCTAAAAACTTCTCTTTTCCCTTGGTCTCATAACTAATAATTTTAGAGTCCACAAGCCTTGAGCACTTAGGTTCCATTATGTATATCTTTGTAGCAATTGTTGCCTTGTTCTTCTTTTCGATTTGTTTTGATTCTCTATTTTGATCATTTTTGTCCGTTATCAGCGTTAGTTATGTTATCTCTTCTCTTCTCCATTGATCACCTAATAGGAAATAAATATCTGATTTCTATCCTTTTCGATCATCTACCAGAAAGTAAATAATCGATTTCTAATGATCATCATTGTAAATTATAATGTGTCTCGACTTTTTTGATCCCACGATTTTGTAAGACTTGACCCTTCGTAAAGTTCGATCAACATAACACATTTATGCTAATTCTTGACTTCATAACTACTCTTAGTGTTTTTAATATTTTTTTTCCTACTTTTGGATGCCCTCAATATTACAAGCAAACAATTACCTTTTGCAACTCCATTAACTTTTGGAGAAGCCTTGCATTAGTCAAGTGTTCCAGCTCCAAGTTTGGTCTGGTCAACAATCAAGTGTGAACCTTGCAATGCAAGGCTCTAGTTTCAACCTTGAGTATTACTAATAAAGGTTGTAAACGAATTTCATTAAATCCCTGGCACGTTCTCTTCTACCTCTTCCTCCATGAAATTGATTCTCAAGTTGCCATTAATTTGGTTGAATCTAAGAACCAACCACACGATCCTTGTCACAACTTGATCAGGATATACATATCAGACACACTTTGGCCTAGTATATTTTATTCCTCAGGCCATTCTCTCAATGAATAAATGTATATATGATCTTAATTTTGAGACGTTACAGGCTAAAGTATGTAACATAAATTTCATGTGAAAACTCATTAAAATATTGTGATAATCACACTAAACCACGCTAAAAAGAATTAGCACAGTGTACCACCATTTACTTAATATACCCCACAACTTTTTTAACTATATAAAACCATCAACTTCTCCAACTTGTTCTTGTTTATAGATTATAATCTATAGATATAACCTAAAAGAACGATACAGTATAAATACGGCACATGGATCAGAAGACTCTGTGGCAGAAGAAGACAAAAACGAGGGAATATAATATCATATTTTTCAAATTAGAACCTCACATGTACTTCAAACCATGTAAATATCCTAAACGCTAACCCTTCATTAAAACCTGGGTAGAAAGCAACATCTAAACTAACCATAGTCAAGTATAAACCAATCTCAACCTTATTCAAAATACTAAATAATCAGAGGTTAGGTTATTAAATTCTTAAAAAATTTATGGAATGACGTGCAAGGCAAACCTCGTCTTCAGAAGGAAACAGTTCCGAACCTCATGTGTCCCTCCGAAGACACAGCAACGAGTTCCTGTGGCGGTGGGTTGTGAAAAGTGGAGATGAAATCAGAGACAGTGACACTGATGCTGGTGAATCTAGCAAGTATTATGCAGAGAGCAGATGAGTCGTTGCTTCCAGGAGTGTACAAAGAGGTTGGTCAAGATCTGAACGCTGACCCCACCGCGTTGGGTTCGCTCACACTGTTTAGATCACTTGTTCAGTCTCTGTGTTACCCTCTGGCGGCATACCTCGCCACGCGTCACAATCGTGCGCACGTCATAGCTCTTGGTGCTTTTCTTTGGGCTGCTGCTACCTTCCTCGTTGCCATCTCCTCCACCTTCCTACAGGTTCTTCCTAACCTATTTTCACCTTCTACTCGTCAATTCTTTTGTTATATACCACAACTTTAGAGCTAGATATCAGTCTTATAAATAGGAATAACGGTCTATAATATAATGAGAGTAAAATACTCCTGCATCAGTCACTTGAAGTCATATATTAATTAGAGACATGATAGAATTTAGAATTTAGAATTTAGAATATGTAACTAGGTACAAACCTCACTATTAGTCAATTTTGTAAGGTTTAGTCAGTTTTGTAAGGTTGAATTATACTAAAAATTCACTTCTTAACATTATATGACATCCACAAGTAGAGTTTATTTTAACGAGATTTATTATTTTAGGACATATTGTTTCACTTGCTATTGAGCCGTTATATCTAATTATTTAATAATGTCATATTATACGCTCAAGATATATATACTTTGGTGTGAGTGAGTGTGTTGGAAGTCATACATCGAATAGAGATAAAACTAATTTATAATATATAAGTAAGTGCAAATCTTATTTTACAAATCGATTTTGTAGAATTGAGTTAGACTTAAAATATACTTGACTTCAAAATGTAAACATGAAATATTTACAAGTAATTAGGTAAAAATTCAAGTTTTCCTAGACTCATGTGCATGTTTCCTAACAATTTGGTGCTGCAAGATATGGATGATCAGGTGGCAATTTCAAGAGGTTTAAATGGGATAGGACTTGCCATTGTTATTCCAGCAATTCAGTCGCTGGTTGCTGACTCAACCGTTGATAACAACCGAGGAATGGCTTTTGGGTGGCTGCAACTGACCGGAAACCTAGGAAGCATTATTGGTGGTCTCTTCTCTGTACTCATAGCCTCAAGCACAGTTGCAGGTATACCTGGGTGGAGAATAGCTTTTCATCTGGTTGCATTGATCAGTGTTATTGTGGGAATATCGGTACGTCTCTTCGCTAATGATCCACACTATTCAAAGAGCGATCACACAGCAACAAATGGAGCTTCAAACAAGTCCTTTTGTTCTGACATGAAAGACTTAATGAAGGAAGCAAAGTCAGTGATAAGAATTCCAACTTTTCAGATAATTGTGGCTCAGGGAGTGTTTGGATCATTCCCTTGGTCAGGTTTGTCTTTTGCCACGCTTTGGTTAGAACTAATAGGCTTCTCCCATGTGACAACAGCGACCCTTTGGACCTTATTTATAGTTGCTGGTTCATTTGGATCTTTATTTGGAGGGTGGATGGGAGATTTTTTATCCCAAAAATTACCCAACTCTGGTAGAATAGTATTGTCACAAATAAGCGCTGGTTCAGCCATTCCTTTAGCAGCGATTCTGCTGTTGGGATTGCCAGATGATTCATCCACTGCCTTCATGCATGGTCTTGTTTTAGTCATCATGGGATTCACCACAGCCTGGAATGCTCCAGCCACTAACAAGTACGTTTCATAGCTTATGTTTTTTATATTCAGAATTACTATAAGTTTTAAGCTGTGAGGAATTATCATTGGTAGATAGCCTAATCAAACATTTTTGTGTAATTAATATGGGATTCTAGTTTTCTTAATACACTGTAGTTGTTGTTTAGCAGCTAAGAAGGGTTGAACATTGATTAAATGCAGCTTGTTTTAGTTTTATTTGAAATGTAATACTGTGGACAGTCCAATATTTGCAGAAATAGTTCCTGAGAAGTCTCGAACAGCTATATATGCTTTGGATTGTTCATTCGAGTCTATTTTGGCATCTTTTGCTCCTCCTATTGTTGGAGTGTTGGCTCAGCGTGTTTATGGTTACAGACCAATCCCAAGGGGATCCTCGGATTCTGTGGGGATTCAAACTGACAGGGAAAATGCTGCGTCTCTCGCCAAGGCACTTTACACTGCAATTTTAATTCCGATGATAATCTGTGTCTCCGTCTATTCATTGCTTTACTTCACCTACCCAAGGGACAGGGAACGAGCAAGAATGGTATCGTTAGTGGACTCAGAAATGCTCCATCTACAACTGGAAGATGCCACCAAAGAACAACATTACCAAGTTACTGATTTAGAATCAAATTGGGTGAATGATGACAAGGAAAGTAGCAAGTTCCACATCGATTATCCAAGGGAAGAAAGCGTGGAGGTAGATGATGATGATAAGAAAGTTTTGTTGTCCTAGTATTAGTTCACTTCTGCAACCAAACACTGGTTCATTGATCAAATTTTATAGATATGTATTGGACAACTCTGAAAATTGTTGGTATGATGTTTATTCCTTAATTTTTGATGAATGAATCACATTCAATGATTCTTGATGTCTCCAAATCCCCTGGCATGGTCATTTCACTTTATGTCAGGGGTGCTAGATCTCTGTATCATCTATTCTTGAATATTTTTGTATTTTAAAAATTACTTTTACATACATTATTTAAAATATATATATATATTCTACTACACCAATCAAATCAACTATAAGTTTCCTACTATTTTTTTTAATTCTTAATATTAAAAAATGCTTAATTCCTTTTCTTCTTAATAAATTAAAAATATTTAATAAATTGAATTTAATGTTGCTTAAGCCTTGCCCTCTAGACGCTTAAGATTATAGGTTAGAAGGAGTTTTCTCATAATTGTTATGAGAAAAACTCTTACAAATAATATGCTAAATTAGCCCAACAATGAACAAAATTCCTTTAGTTCCCAAAATTGTAAAATTGACATCTCTGACAATATCAAAACAATGATCAGTTTACCGACTGATGATTATGTTATTCTTGGAAATACAAAAATATTAACTAAACTATTAATGTTCTAATAATTTTAAAAACTAAAATAAGTTTCTTTTATATTTCAAGAGTTAAGGCATTAATTGAATGTATTGTGACCTTTTGACTTAATGGTCTATCGATTCGTCTGAACTCTAACAAGTGGATGATTTTTCACTTAATTTATCACAATATAAAAATGGGACGCGTAGAACAAAAAGTAAATAATTGAACCCTTTTGATCCCCTCCTCCCCAGGCTTTTGGTGCAGACATGGTTCACATGAATCTGAGCCGTTGACTGGGCCATCGGGATGAGAAAGAATATTATAGACGGTGGAGATTGAATGAGGCATAGATAGGCAGTGAAATTGTAACATCTGAAACGCGCCATGTGATGGGTCTCCGTCTCCTACCACTTTGGCAGCACACAATTCCACTCTGACACTTATACTAACTTCATTTTTTCCACTTCACTCACTCACTCACCCATAGTGCAAACTTCAAACTATAAAATCCCACCCTTCCTTTTCACACTACCCTTCCCCTTCCTTCTTTCTTTCCATCACTTCCTAAATCTGATGCTATTAAATTCGCATGTGACCCTTCTATGTATTAATTACTATATAGCTAGATCTTAGGGAGCCTCTGTTTGTAGATCTTGAAGCAAATACCAGGAAAACCAATGGCTCAACTCAATCTCAGAAAGGTAACACTGTTCTCTGCTGTGTTGTTCCTTTCTCTATCCATTTGCATCAGTTCTTGTTTGGAACCTCAATGTGAGACTACACACTTGTCTGCTACAAGAAAAATGTTGGGTGCAGAAAAAGAAGACCTAGAGAAGCCTTTCAAAAAGAAAACCACCACTCAATCCACCAAAAATCAGACCAAGCTCATCAAACCCACTGCTCTGTCCTCAAAGAATCAAACCAAGACCATCAACAAATCCGACAACATTTCCTCAAAAAATCAAACCAAAACCCTCAAATCCAATATCCTTTCCTCCAAAAACCAAACCAAAACCACAAAACTATCCAACAACATCTCCACCAAAAACCAAACCAAGCCACTCAAGCTTAATTCAACTTCCAAAACCAAGCCTACCACCGATACTGCCCTCAAGAAACTCAACATCTCCACCGCCACAAAGATCATTAAGAAGCTCAACGTCACCTCGAAATCCCCAACATCAAAACCCAGCACAGTCTCTTCCACTTCAAAACCATTGGATCTCGCGAAAGCAAGTAACAAAACAACAAAAGCCACCGCCACCAAAGACGACGCAAACAAGAACAACAAGCAAGCTAAAACAGCAAAAGCAGATCAAAGTCACGAGGCAACAGACAAGAAACAAAAGACTCCACAGCAACAAACCAAGAAGAAACCTACGATACAAACACCGCCGAGTTGGATTCTGGACGAGGAAGATGATTTGGTTTCAGAGTTCACAGATCTACCGAATAGATTCCATCAAACACTCCTCCCGGACCTCGAACGAATCTCAACCACTTCCAAAGCCTACATCACCAAAGCCAATAACGAAATGACAAAAGGTTTCAAACCCTACGTGGGAAAAAAATACGCACCCACCGTCGCCGCCGTTATCTCATGCTTCTTAGTATTGATCCCTTTGCTCTTAGTTTCTCTCCTCTGCTCAAGAATCAAAGCCTATTTCTCCCTCCAGAAAATCTTGATCTTCATCCAAGTCTACCTCTCTATCTACTTCACCGTTCTCTGCGTCACATCGTTGTTCACCGGTCTCGAACCACTCAAGTTTTTATACTCTACTTCGCGGTCCACGTATCTGTGCCTGCAGGTGCTGCAGACTCTCGCTTACGTGTTCTATTTGCTGCTCCTCCTCATGTATCTCGTCCTCGTCTTCTCCACCGACTGTGGGCTAAGCTCCAAGTTCTTGGGCCTGGCCCAGGTATTGGTGGGCTTCGCTGTTGGGCTGCATTACTACGTGACGGTGTTTCACAGGGTGGTCTTGCAGCAACCGCCAAAGACGAATTGGAAGATCCACGGGATTTATGCCACGTGTTTTCTTCTCATTTCCCTTCTTGCCAGAGCTGATAGAAGGAAAAAGACTTACGTGGAAGACGGTGGAGGAGAAGGCAAGAAAAATTAATGTATTTTTTTTACTGTTATTTTTTTTTCTCATTTCAATTCGATTCAATTTAATAATTAAAGCAATATCCAAAAGCAACCAAGCAAGCTTATTCTATAAATAAGACGACAACAACACTTTAATGCTTCCTAATTTTCATCAAAACCGGAACGTTCCAATTCTCACTCCCTGAAGTACAATTTGCAAACTTCACTTATTTTATTTAAATAAATAAATTTAGGCTTAAATATCTTTTTTACTTCATTTTCGTAGTGTTTGTTACGGATGGTCTTCATTTTGACTGAATGTTTAAAATGATCCTCATTTTTACCGAATGTTTAAAATGATTCTCATTTTCGCAATTGGGGTTTTATTTGGTCCTTTTCTGTAACGCCATTTAAATTATTAACGAAACATCGTACATGTGGCACGGTTTGTATTAGGGTGTGTTACGTGTATTGTACAAGTGTGGGTAATTAGATATTTGGAGATAAATAAGTGAGTTAGGGATTTGGTAAGGAATGTTTGGGCAGTTGGTGAGTTTTGGCAATCTTTTTCCTCCATTCCCAATTGGTGTTGCTGCAATCTTCTTCTTTCTGCAATCCCATTATATAGGTATGTTACGGTCCCAATCTTCGTGCACTGTTGGTGGTTCAACGAGAAATGGATTAACCCCGAGTTGTAGTTGCGGAGAGATGACAGCTTTGAGAATGGCAAGAACTCCAAAGAATATTGGTAGAAAATTTTGGGTACAATCTGTTTTTATTTTTGTGTTAATAATAAATTGGTTTTAATTTTTGGTTTATTGATTTACAGAGTGGTGGTTCCAATAATGTGGGATGTAACTTTTTCAAATGGTGGTGTTGATGAAAAGGATGTCATCATCATGACACAATTGAGGCAGATTAATAATGTGGAGAAGTCATTGAAGGTTGCTGAGAAGAGGCTGCAATTAGTGATAGGGTTCACTTGTGTTGTTATTGTATTATTCGTACTGTTATTGTGTGTAATCTTTTAAAGTCCAATCTATTTTGTACTATTGTTAAATGAAGAAATGAATTAGTTTGATTATGTTGATATTAGTCTCAACATGTTCAAAATGACATCTTAATTTGAGCATTGAAGTAAGTGATATTGATCTAAATTTGGAAAAAATTAAATTGATCTAAGTCTGGAAGAAGTTAAATTCATAACATTAATTCATCTTGATCAAAATGCACTACATCAATGTTTGGCAAAAGTGAGATTGAAGGAAGTTTAAAGAAAGTCAAAATGCAGTACATCAATAATGAATTCTACATAAGAAATTCCAAAAAATAACTAAGACGTTTGTAGCTGCTATCATGGCCTCCTCCTAATCTGTAATTTCATCATAAACTGCTGAGATGGTTTTTCTGGTGTTGGTAGTGGTGTTGCTTGACTCTCCACTTCATTCCTTGGTGGTTGAGTTGTTTGAGTTTCAGTCGTTGGTGCATTCTCAGCAGTTTCAGCAGTTGGTGCATTCTTAGAAGTTTGGACATCTGGACTCGAAAGACAAATAAACCCCAAAATAGAATTACGAAAATCCTAACCCACGAGCAAACACAACCTAGAAAAACCTAAATCCACTTACCTCGTTGATGATGATTAATTGGAAAATTGAGATGAAGAGCGCAACTGCAATCCAATGATGAAATGACAAGTATTAGTTGCTTCCTCTACAAATCCGAGCTCAAGAAAGACGAAGATGGAGAAATTTCTCTAATTGCAAAATTTTCCCTAAATTAAAAAATTAAAGTTAAGTAGCCCTGTACACGTAACACACCCTAATACAAACTGTGCCACTTGTACAATGTTCCGTTAATGATTTAACGGCGTTACAAAAAATGACCTAATAAAACATGAATTGCGAAAATGATGACTATTTTAAACATTCGGTAAAATGAAGACCATTTTAAACATTCTGTCAAAATGAGGACTATCCGCAACAAACATTACGAAAATGAGGACAAAAAAGGTATTTAAGCCATAAATTTACTATACTTTCACTAATTATAGATATGCCCTCTAATTAAGAATTATTAAAATATCTAATTGTAAAAATAGGCCGCCAACGTTGAAAAATTGGAGACTAAATTTTTTTTTTCTAAGGCATTTTCATAATAAAGGAAGATCGTGTTGCGATAGCCATGTTTGACTTATTTGCATAAAGTTCTTCAACTTCAACAAAAGATAGTATGAAAAAGGTCGAATTGGATTCCCTGTAAATTGAACTGATTGAAATGTGTGTTAACAGGAAATTTTTTCTGTTTCAATTTAGCATAAAACTAAATCTTTTATAGGAAAAAGATACATTATTTTTTTTTTCAGATTTTGTATTATGACAGACTCAACAAACTTGTCATCCTTTGGTGATAAAAAAGCAAAAATGTTCAAAATTGACTAAGGATGACATTTTCTTTCAAAAAAAATGCGAATTTTGAAACCGAACCGATTATATATATATATATATGGAGTAATTGAACTATTTTGCCATAATGGTTTTTAGCTTAATGTGCAGTTTTTATAGTTGACCACCGACAGTTTGTGATGTCACAATGGCACGTGCCACGTGGGAGCTAGTAATGCACCCAACTGGAATTTGGAAAATTGTCTTGGGCCGTTTAGGGCCCAACAACCTAAATCCAGCCTCATTAAAGCCATCATTTTCTTACACTCCTTTCATAGAACCCCTTCTCCAAGGATGTGTATGGTCATTAAATACAGTTATGATATTTCACCAAATACTAAATTTTGGTTGTTTAAAGTTTTACGTATCATTAATCATTGTATTAAATTCTTCAAAATTTAAGGCAAATGTTACAAATAGATCTTTGGAATTCATCTTTTATTGTTCACTAAATTTATAGTAAAATGTTATCAGTTTAATTTTTTACTACATTTTTTCATTGATACTAAAGATTAAAAATGATTCCGTTTTACAAAATCCAGGATTAAAATTTTAGAAACTAAAATTAAATTAGTCGATGCTTAAAATTCAAAGAATGAAATGTTTCTCTTAAAATCCTTTTTAATTATAATTTAGATCCGAGGAGGAACTCATTAGTGTCTTTTCTATCATGGTTTTGTTTCCTTCCATCTATTTATCTATTGCCAGATGAAGACCATTTTGGTTTGAGAATTCTACCATGACCATAGTCACGTATACTATAAGTTTTAATAATTGACTTTCGTTAATCAAGCATAACCTATATTCCCATATGTTATAATTTTTAAGATTTGTCTCAAGCACCAAGCAAAGTCCATTATAAATTATACATTATGAATTATTTACTTCTCAAATTTACATTTAAGATTATCACATTGGAAAGTTTAAGAAAACTAATGGAACTTTTATACATTCGACCTGTGACTCAATCCATAAATTCGTAAGAATTTTTGTCATAGAAACAAAGGCATTTATATTTTTCTCGTGCAAAAGATTTATTCTTTTTGCATATAAAATTTTACTAGCAATATAAATCCAGCATAGAAAACTAAAAATCATAAATAATTTGATAAACTTGAATTATCATTTAAAAAATAGTTTTATAGCACAATGAAAGTCAATAAGTTAAAACTATTTTTTCTCCTCTATGCAACGTCCATTAACATTCTTCTCATGCATGCCTCTTGGTGCAAGAGTTAAAACAATAAGTATTTGGATGCAAACACATGTAAAGTTAACCATTCCACCTCTCAAATGATTTTCCCAACAAGTTCATGTCTATGAAAATTCCAATTATGTTGTAATGGAAATAATTGCATTTACAGGTAATTAAATTGTAAATAAAAAAAATGTATAGAAAATGTATTTTTTTAACAATATTATTAAATGTATAGAAAATGTATTTTTTTAACAATATTATTAAAGTTACATTTAATATTATGAAACTCATTATGGGTTTTACACTTGAATCCATTAATCAAGAGACTACCATGACAAGGAAAACAATTTTTGAAAAATATGATTACATTATTCCAAAACCAACCATCTAAAGTGATATTCTAAACATTACACAGACAATCACATTTATGGACATCTTTTATTTTTCACAAGTTACCATGGGTAGAAGAAAAAGAAAAAAAAAACTTGAAAAAGATAATGTTTTCATATAAATATTTATATGGAAAAGCTAAAAAAATAGCAACCACTGATTAGAAATATAGAAAGCAGACAGAGATGTCTCCTAAGCATAGGATATATAGGCGTATAGGTCTGCAGTTACCTTCGAACCAAAAAAACCAAACCACACCACATGACTCATGCTTCCCTCAGCATAACAGTTTGTTCCTCCAATAATTAGAGGGAGAAGATAAATGTATAACTGTAAAAATATGGTTTTATTTCATAAGCATGTTTTAATGAAAAGTTATTCCATTATATATACAATAAATATAATAAAAAATACAGTCATATTAAGAAATTTTAACTTAAAAATTTAAGTTGATTTACTCTAATAATACATTTTGAGTAATAATAAAAAGTGGTTAAATGATGTATAAGTTATTAATTTAAAAATATATATATTAAGTTGGTTTTTTTTCATATGAATGAAATATGAAATAACTTTATATTACTATAAATTTTAAATATAACATTTATTTAAAATTATTTTTTTAATTGTGGATTTTGATAATATATGTTTTAGTTAACGATTGTCTTTTGCTTTGCTTTTATTACGTATAACAAAGTATTGATGAAGTATTTGGGAAATGGTCAAAGGAAGTTTTTAAGATTTATAATTTATGTTTTAATCTGGTTTATTTGTAATTCTTTATTTAAAGTTATCAAAGTTGTCGATTGTGGTTATATGGATGATTTGAAAGATGACAAATCACATTAGATTTAAGGATAAATTGTTTTTTTTTTTGCTATTTTTCAAAACAAGAAGTTAGTATATGTGGTCGAAAATAAATCTAAGAAGCATATGAGTAATATTGTCTCTTATTTTTTAGTACTACAAATTTTTCAATATTCAAATTCGGGAGGGTAGAGTGATTTCATATACAAATGTAATATAAAAAGTTTTATCTGCTAATTGCCTCAAGATGAATACTAATAGTGCAGTTAGGAGTTAACCTAATTTAAATTCATGTACCGATTATATTTAGAAGAAGTCATGGTGAATATGTTAGTAGTTTTTAAGGTTTTGTAGAGGATGCATACTTCTATTTATGCTGAGTTTATACAGTCACTTATGTTTTGAAACATATTTATAGGGATAATTTTCAAAGATTTTGGTTGAAGAATGATTATTTTTTAGATTGTTATGATTTTTTAATCAACAAACAGTTCCTTTGAATAGATCTATTACTCTAATTTCTTGTTCTACTCCAATTCCATAATCAGAATAAATATGTTACACAGTAAAAATTTGCATATCACGCAGATAAAATTTTGTAAAAATGTGACTGTCATATATCTATATATAAAATTTGATTGCTCAATTAATCTTTTTGTCTTCAAAAGATAATTTAAAATAAAAGAGGCCAACAGTCTAATAATTGCACCTACTAGGAAAAGGAAATGTAGTTAAATTAATAATATATTTTTATAAAAAAGAATTGTGTATTGGGTCCTTCAATTCTTCACTTTTTGATTTATCTCTCACTATTCCTATGCATGGGTTTGTATCTGATTGGCCCATGCACTTCAACATTACACGCTAGTGCGCAATCGGCCCCATTAATGGGTCACGCCCCAAACACAACCCATTCAAATAAATAATTTTCAATAAAAAAACACCAATGCAAAATTGATAAAAATGTAAATTATAAAATTAAAATTAATACCAAAAGAAGAAAATAAGTAAATTCGAGAATTTGCGACGGAAATTATGCAACGGTAACTGCGCACAGTTTTTTAAAAACCAGGATTTTATATTTAACGAGTAGTAGTTTAATTTATTTTTAATTTTATCGTCTAAAATTAAACGTTGAGAGATTATAAAAATATATATTTCCATTCAAGCAATATTTTCTTGGCCTGACGACAGCGATGTAAGTGAGCACTATAGTGTTGTCGTAATACGTACAAACAATTATCAAAGAAAATATTATGTAATTCTACTGATTATATTATTTTCTTCATCCATTTTTAAAAATATATATTTTGAAAGAAAATTTATTTCTCTCCTTTTTTAGTATGGGTACAAAAAATTGAATTGAATCATTATTTAAAATAAAAACCAATCATTTAAAATTTATACTTGTGTAGTACAGTGTAGTGGAGGCTCAGCATTATTCCGTTGTCTTCCTTCTCCGTGGTTCAGTCTCTTTTTCTCCTTTCTCTTTCTTTCACTGGAATTTTAACCTAGATCAAAAGATGACGGTGCTGTGAGAAAAGCGTGAGAGAAAGAGAGAGAGAGCGAAAAGTTCACAAATCATCCAAGGAGCACGTGAATTCCGACATGAAACGTCTGAGGTTGTAACCCACGACGACAACTTTGGATCTGTCGTTTACAAACATAGCCGATCTTCGCTGTAAACCAAGCTTTGCTGAAACGACCACACACTTTCTCCTCACCGTTTACTGCTCGCAACTCTCTTGTTTTTTCACAGCTTCTGTGTTCTGCTTTCCCTGTTAGTGTGAGAAGACCGTTACGCGGCTGAGGGTAATTTTATCACCTACCTTTTTTTTATGCGTGGTGGAATCGATTGTGCCACGGGAAAATCGGTCCTTGCTACTGCGTAGTGCGTAATCGATTCTGCAACACGCCAAAGACAAAATGGAATTGTTTTTGTTTGGGGGAAATTTGGTTGACTTATGTGGGGATGTTGATGCTGTGAGTAGTTCGTAGGTACTAGCTAGGTAGTATGATCCTCTTCTTGCCCTATCTCTTCCCGTGATTCACACTGGGTTTGACTTTTTAAGTGGGAATATTTATGGTTTTCTTTTTCTTGTTCAGAAATCACTGTTTCTTTACCCTTACTATTTCAGATGGAGAGGGGAAAAATAAATGCTGAAAGTCTGAGTTTTTGATATTAGTTTAAATGTTTGGTGATGTGTGTGGGCGTCTTTGTCTCTTTCAAGGCTGGTGCAGAATAAGCGCTAAAAATCAATTTTTGACTTGGACTATTTTGTGTAGGTTTTGTTCTGCAACGAGTTGGGCATTTTTATCAGTGTGGGTATGGGGAAATGTTTGTAAAAATTAATCGATAGCTATTTTTTCTTTCTGAGAATCTAATGTTGTTTAGGGAACTATGGAAGAATTGGTCTTTTGGTTGGTATGTGTCAAGGCTTGCGCTGATTACTGATTTGATTTTGTGACTTGTGTGCAGTTTGGAAGTGGTTTTCTTGCTTCAGCTACGTGATGAGGAATTGATTTGTTGATGTTCGAGGTTGTTATTCCAATTTGTCGAGCATGGATAAAGTTTCATCCGACTGTCCATACCCCGGATGCTTTTTTTGTGTCATGAAGGAAGGGAATCCGAGCAAGCGCCGAGCTAGTGTACTGAAATTCTTTAGAGAGCTTCCAATGCAAGATGATGATGGTCAGGTTCTCCCTATCAGTGGCCTTTGGAACACGGCTATGGCTCATCCAAATGACCCAGAATTCATAGAGCTAGGAATTTTTGAATGCATGGCTGCTCTCATATGGAAGGGACTGAAGAACCGGCGCTGGCTTTCTCATGATCAAAATATATACATTCCTTATTATGCAGCTCATATAATTGGTTCCTACACTATGAATATGGAGGAATTTGCAGAAAGTGCTGTGCATGCAGGGGTCATTCCCCCCTTGGTTGAGCTTTTAAGAGGCAAATTAACTTGGGTTGAGCAGAGGGTGGCAGTTAGAGCATTGGGACACTTGGCTACATATGCCAGCACTTTTCCTGCCATAGCAAGCAATGGTGAAATTCTTGAGCTCTCCATTCAATTGGCAATGAGTTCCCTGGAAATAGTTTATTCATACTTCTACCAATATGTCGATAGAAGGCTTAGTTATCATTGTGATCTGCTTACGCGTGGTATGGGAGGTGTTGAAATGGAGTCCAGGAAGGCTGAAGAGTGGGCAAGTCAGTTGCAGTGTTGGTCCCTTCAGCTAATTAATTGCTTTGCTTTTAAACATGAATTTCTTCCTACCATATGCAAACCAGAATTTCTGATAAAATTACCTGGCATGTGGGGTGGACTTGTGAATGAGAATTCACCAGCTGGTATTGGCTTATTAAGAACAATTTGTCATCAAAAGCTTGGTAGAGGGCCTGTTGCCAGTTGCCCTGGTATTATTGACGCATTGTGTAATATTGCTCGCTCTTCAGATGACTGGCAGTATATGGCTATTGATTGTCTTCTATGGTTGCTTCAAGATCTCAATACATGTCACAAGGTGAAATTTTCTCAATTCCGGGTTGGCATCTAGTTTGGTTTTTCATATATGTTGAGTTTGTTTTCACTCATGATTCATGAACACTAAGGAATACTAGTGATTGTCTCAGAAAGAATGTGTTGATTAGCATGTCAGTGAAAGTTGATTCTTTCTTATGCCTTGAATTAACTTAAATTCAATTAAAGGAAAATGGAAATGAAAGTAAAGGCCTCTTTCACCTTCAGATCTATCACGTTACATTCCTCTAATTTGTATTCTTCCTCGGTTAAAAAGGCTTTTTCAATTTCTCTAATTTCACTTGCAAATTTCATTAAAAATTGAGGTCCGACGAGGAAAATTTTCTGGGTGAGATGATTTCTGAATACAAGAATGGTAATCTGATGAGAAGGAAATAAAGAATGGTTTTATTTAAGTTTTTTGGTTTTATGGCACTTTCATTTGATCATCTATAGAAAGGCGACTTAAAACTAGTTATACTTCCTTTCATTAGTGTCCCAAAAGGAAGGTGACTGGTCCTTGCCAATACACCAATGAATTTGTAAAGTGTAAACTGGATGTATACTACCAATGATGTTTTCGTTTATTCAATCAAGCTCCAATTGCTAGAGATTATGACTGTAAGTTTGTATTACTTGAATATTGTAAATTCATTTCTGTATTTGATAAGGCCTGGGCATATATTGTGTAGGTGATTGATAAAGTGGTGCCTGTATTAGTTGATCTTGCGGAGATTACAACTCTGGGTGATCACAAAAAGCTTGGCGATTCAATTGTTAGTGTTCTTCAAGAGTGCATCCAGTCTCAAGGGTCAGGTCGAAGCTCCATTAGTAGTCGTACTAAAGAACAGATTGAGGATATATTAAATTCAAAGCAGAGATTGAAGTGGGAAAAGAATATGCCCAAGGAAGATCTACATATTAAGCAGGCCGCTGCTCTGGTTGTCAAGCTTGAAGGAAATTCCTTGTTCTCATCTGGAAATATTTCTGGAGCTGCTTCAAAATATTCCGAAGCTTTGGCATTGTGTCCTATGAGATCTAGGAAGGAGAGAGTTGTTCTATATAGTAATCGTGCTCAATGCCATCTTTTGCTGCAACAACCTTTGGCTGCCATTAGTGATGCTACCCGTGCACTATGTCTCCATAAACCTGTCAATCGTCATGCCAAAAGCCTTTGGAGACGAGCACAAGCTAACGACATGCTTGGATTAGCGAAAGAGAGTTTGTTAGATGCTATTTTATTTATAAACGAGTGCTCTCAGTCAAACGATCCTGATCTTTCATTGAGGCAAAATAAAGTTCCAGATTATGCAGAGCGTTTAGTTAAGAAGCAGATGCGTGCTGCTTGGTTATTCCGAGAGGCAGCTGTGAAGCATGGTGGGGTCCATAGTCAGGGTGATGGTGGTGATATGTATGGTCCAGAGACTGATGATTCTGAATGGGAGACAGCTAGTGAAAGTGATATAGGAAATGATGGAAGGGATGATATGGGTGATGATGACGACGGTGATTGGAATAATGATGATGATAGGAAAGATTATGACAAGCCTTCAATCAAAGGTATTTTCACTACAACTTTCCTATTTCTATGCTTTATCTTTAATTTCCATTATTATGTGATCCCACTTTGGGCTTGTTATTTATATTTTAGTGTGCATTTTAAAGTAAAAGTAAGAAAGAATAGGTCCTATCAACTTGAAATACAGATATGTAAATTCTTTTGAATGACATTTTCCCGCCCTAAAGGACACCTACTATCTGTTTGGTTTAGTTTAGGTTGTGGAGGAGAGTTATATGTTGGGTTCATGCATACCATAATCTGTATCTCTCGCTTTAGTTTAGACATCTTGAAAATAATAGTTCCTACTTTATTGATGCAAACCGGATAGTTATGATAGTTCCTACGTGACGTGACTCTGGATTTTCGGTTTTCATTATGTTAGTGGTCAAATTGATGCAAACTCACAGCTTTCATTTGTTTGTAACATCGTCTAGCCTCCCTTCTTAACCATGGTTGTCCACTGAAAGCTTGTGCTATAAGCCAGATTTCCTGTACTTGCCTTGCTTCATGATAACACCATTGAATATTTCAGCTGATTGCCCTTTTTATAATGTCAGAATTTAAACTCATGCAAAAGAGTAAATTTGATTACTGAATGGAATTTCTCTCTCCAATGCATATTGATTGGAGAGGGGGCAGTAAAAATATGTATATATCCATCTATGTGTGGCATTTTTTTGCAAATGGTGTGTAATTTTCAGAGGTTTGGTTTTCTCCAGATATAAAGCATGGATACAATGTGCAGCTTGCGGAAGAAGAACCTTGACATAGAAATCCTTGCATTTGGTGCAGTAGTTCTCCGGCACGAATGAAACAGGGTTGGATGCTGTCACTATTCTAATTCTACATGCATTGTGGGCTTTCAAAGAGAAAATTCTAAGCCGGTCGTTGTAGTAAGTGGCGGGTTGAAAGTGATGACTGAGTTTTTGGTCTTACTATTATTTGAGGTTGATATTTTATATAAAGTTTTCCATGTTCCATATTTGTTCTCCCCATTTTTCTAGTCAAGTGTAAAAATCGAAGATTTCTAGTTTGGAGAACTGCATAGCGTTTGGAGGATGTGAGTTTTTTTTTTTTTTTTTTTTTTTTTTTTTTTACGGAGGTTTGTGTATATAAACCCTTTGTGCTTAAGCTTTCTTTGAGTCTGTTTCCACTATTACTTTACCATTATTTTCATTGCAGTTTTCTTCATCAGCTTGGCCATGTTATTCTTGCACTCATCTTGATCACAGATTTCTAATTTTTAAAAATAATTTTAGAAAACAGTTGAAGAACTGATGATTAATTTTTTAATTAAGCTAATCCAAACATATGCAAATTGAATTATAATTTACTGATTACATCGTTGTGGAGTAATAGAATTTGTTTTTAGACCCAAGGTTGTCTGCGGGATCAGATTTTATTATCAATGTGAGGCGATTGTTGCAAGCAGTGTTTACTATGTTCTATTTGTGCTGAGATTATTTTTTAATTCACATTTATATTGTCAAAAAACACTAATAAGTATGTTCGGATGAATTCTATAAGTAGTTCTGAAAGAGTTAAATCGGAAGCAAAAATTGAATTTTTTTTCATAAATTAATTTGGGTAAGTTTTCATTTATGCTCTGTAGTTACTTGTGCACAAGTAAGTTCTAATTTATACAAATTTATGTTATTTTCTTTATGGGGAAAATCTTCCTTTATAACATTTTTTTTAAGCTAACAAGGGATGACCATTGGGTGGGAGCTTAAATAAACTTCAACAATTATAAGAATAAGAATTGTATATTTTTATTCTTTTTTTAGCACTTCTTTGTTATGCAATAATAATAAAAAATGTGGGGATTAAACATTCAACAATTACACATGCATTCTGTTTGCAAGACAAAATTTCTTAACTTTATTGGATAAAAAGACATATGTAGAGATTAAATTGAAATAAAGACAATAACATTTGATAGTGACACTCTTGTCACGTGGTATTCAATGTCATGTGTCACACTAAGAACCTCACATGTGACAATTTAAAATATATATATATATATATATATATATATATATATATATATATATATATATATATATATGTATATATAGATTGACACATGGCACACAGTTAATGTTGTTAATATTTTTTTTAAAAACCTAATTGAAACATTTTTTTCAAAAGTTAGGACGTAATTGACACATTTTTAAAAGCAGGTACCAAATTGACACATCTGGACGAAAGTGAGTATCATCCGACTAATTAAACCTATAATTTTCTAACAATCCTTGTAAGGATGACAATACTGAGCGGTCTAACCTACATTAAGCCCGCACATAGCAGGCTGGGTTGACCCACCATGCAAAGAAGTTGCGGGCTTGCAAATGTGACCCGCCGCATACTTATGGACCCATAAGACAGGCTGGCCCACATATTTGGACATCTTAACTTAAAAGAAACAAGCTTGAACATCATAATTTTAATGTTTGAAGAATCAAAACATTCAAATAAGACGAACTTGAAGCATGAAAACAATCCAATATAACAAATAAAATTAGTTCATAATATTTGGAACATCATAATTTTAATATTTGGAGCATCAAAACATTCAAATAAAATAAGTTCCACAACATCAAAACAAGTCGAATAAACAACATCATAACAGTCCAATAAAACAAGCCTTAAACCATCAAAATAAGTATAATAAACAATATCAAAAAATTAACTTGTTACTAAGTTGGAGCGAGAGGTGTTAGTTTAAGCGGGCCGTGAGCCAGCCCGCGTGGATCACGGGTTAGCTCGTGTGGGTCATGGGTTATACGGGTCAAATTTTACCAGACTTGCAGATTCAATATATCGACCAGTCCTGCGTACTTTTGACGGATTTGTAGGTTGACTCGCCAAACCAAACCCACATTACCATCCCTAAATCCTTATTCAGTTAAATATACTTTTAAATCATGTATTTCATAAAAAAAAGTCTACTTCAGATATTCTATTGTTTTTAGAATCGTAGAGAATTTTTAATTAACTAAAAAAATAAATTCTGATTTTAGTCTTTAAATTAAGTAAAATAGAGCTTAATATTGAAATATATTTTTATATTTCTTATTTAATGTTGTTTAATCTTTTAAGATATGAACATGTTAACATGTTAGGAGTCTAAATAGTACCGGATTAAATTTTTCTAAACCAAAATCTTAAATTTGAATATTATATATAAAGTTCTTAATAAACCGTTACATTATAATATTTAATTCAAACATGCCCCATACATATAATTAAGAAAAGACACTTAAATTTATTTAAATTTAACTACTGTTATAAAGTTGGTAATTCAACTGTTTGAATTGAATGGGTTAGGTGATTCTTCCAATGAATGCCCATAAAAGGTTGGAACGGTTGGGCGTTGGCTTGGTTCGCGTTTCATCGATGTATAAATTCTTGAGTAAGACCATTTCATTTTTTTTACACGTACTTTCCGAATAAACTTTCGTTCTTTATTTACTTTTTATAATTTTGAGATAATATTAATTGTTGTTACATTTAGCTTTTACATATTTGATACAGTAATTATAGATGAAAATAATAATAATAAAATACGAGTATATATAATTTTAATATAAGTGAAACTATTATTATTTTTTAATTTGTATATTATATTTCAAAATACATAAATATATTTTATTAAACATTTTTAGAACGTAATTGCAATTGAAGATCCAAATAGTCCGTAAATGGAGATAATAAAGAGTAATATTTATTTTTCATGGAGAATTTTACAATTTCAATATATTTTAATATATTAATTTGAATTAGTTTTATTTCTGATCGTTTTACTTTTAAACTTTTTTTATGAAACTGTTTAAGAATGTGTTTGGGAGGGTGTTAAAAAATTGATTTTGGAATAATCGATGGTTGGACGCAAAAGCGAATAATATTAGCTTATTTTTTATGTGATTTTTTTACTTCAGAATCAATTTTAAAATCAAATAAATCATGATTTTAGGTTGAAAAATTAATTACATGTCAATTACACATGAAACCAAACACAATAAAGTGATTGAATTTCTATTTTCTTACTTAGACTGAATATTTAAATTATTACAAAATATGAAATTTATTTTAATAGTAAGCAACATTTAATAACTTAAAAGTATCAATTGATACTTTTGATTAAAGTCTTCTGATAAGTTTGTATTGATATTGAAAATATCCTTTTTTTGGTAATTATATTAATTAAGACGATTTTTAATTGATATTTATTAAAATTATTTAAACTAAAAGAGTGCTATTAAAAAAAAGGTTTAATTACTCCGATCCATTTTGGTAGGAGTGTGTCAATTTGATACCCGTTAAAAAAAATGTCAATTGCGTCCCCACTTTTGAAAAAGTGCATCAATCAGGTTCCTTTAAAAAAAAATAATTAACGCCGTTACGGCAGACCACGTGTCACTCTCACGTTTTTTTTATTTTTATTTTTAATTTTTTAATTTTTTTTTTGTATTCTTTTTGTTGCCACGTGTCAAGTTCCTGTTTTGACACGTGACAATGTTAGTGCCATATGGCAGAACAATGCCACGTGTGACAACGGTCATTGTACTTATCTCAATTTAGTATCCATATGTACCTGATTGTTTCAATTTAGTCCCCACTTTTGTGTCCTTAGTTCAATTTTATCCCAATTTCTTTAAATAATTGAAGAAGATTTTTTAAGTCAATTTTTTATAAGATTAAAAGTAATTAAGCATAAATATTTTTACAACATTAAGTACTCTGATATTTATATTAAAATTTAGTTGTACAAAAAATGTTATACTAATAGAACAATATAATCATCTACTCTTTTTTTTTCAAAGTAAAACAATATTGTTTTTGTCCAATCAAGACCAAACCTAATATTTGTATAAATGTTATACTAATATGTTTTTATTAAAAATAAATTTTTAACATATTATGTTATTGTATATTATTAACTCATATTCTTTGACCACTAAATTTTAAGATAAATATAAGTACTTAATTTTGTAAAAATATTTATACTTAATTAGTATTAATCTTATAAAAAAATGAATTAAAAACTATACTTCAATTATTAAAAAAATTGGGACAAAATTGAACCAAAAACACAAAAATGGGTACTAAATTGAAACAATCAGGTACATATGGGTACTAAATTGATATCAGTACAATGACAGTTGTCACACGTGACATTATCCTGCCACGTGTCAAAACAAGAACTTGACACGTGGCAACAAAAAAATGTTACAAAAAAAATTTAAAAAAATTAAAAAAAAATTAAAAAAACGTGAGAGTGACACGTGGCCTTCCGCATTAATTATTTTTTTCTGAAAGGGACATAATTGATGCACTTTTTAAAAAATGGAGACACAATTGACACTTTTTTTTCGGCAGGTACCAAATTGACACACTCCTATCAAAATGGGTACCATAACCTAAAAAAAATCTTGACCGCCTCTAAAGAAAATAATATTGGTAACCTCTATTTGAGTAACAATATTATCGGTAAACAGAGAAAAAAAATCAAAACTAACATTAATCGAAAAGGATGTGATTAATATTTGTAGTAAAATATTTTCATTGATATTGGTTAATAGATGTTAATATTGCGTGAAAAACAATATTGACTTATAATTGAAAAAATAATCTCAAAGACTGTTATTAGCACCAACCAAAAGATAACTATACTAATGATGGCTAAAAAACTGTTGACTAACATCAATGTAGTATTTATTGTCGAAAAATAATTTTGATCAATGTTGATAAAAAACAAAAATTGACATCTACTAAACAACTACATTTTATTTCAACTGAAAAAGTTATTTGTCATCAATCGGAAAAACATCATTAATGTTGATTAAGAAAACTGTTATTGACATCAATTGATATATAATATTTTTCTTAATTAATGATAAAATTATCTTAATAATGTTGACGACTTTGGTCGACTTCATTACGAAAGAAATATTCACCAATAACAAGAAAATATGTTAATATAATGACACCCACTTGTCGACCATGTCTTAGTTTTAATCAAGCTAAAAATACTTTCCATTGAAACAAAAATGGACACAGAATTTAAAGAGAAAAAAAATATAAACTTGAAAATAACAAAAATTTCAAATTCTTAACAATTATATTACTTTCATTTCATAAAAGTTGTATAATTATTTTTTTTTAAATTATTTATCTAGATAACATATTTACTCGTAAAATATTTCAATTTTTTATTAGCTGTTCTATTAAAATTCTTTCTCTAACTACACAGTTATGTTTAACACATCATACATTAATCTCTATGTAATAATTCTTTAAAATATATTGCTTTTAGTTTTTTTCAAATATTAAAACTTGTATATATATTTTTTAAATTCTCTATAATTATTTAATTTTATATATTTTTCAAATACATGCCAACACTTTTAATAGAATTTTAATAGAATACATGCTTAAATTCTATTGTCACTATACGTAGCAGGTTATTACACATATAACAAATTAAAGATAACGTTATGAACACATTATATAACAATAATTCCATCTTAAACATACGAAAATAATTTATTTCATTCTCTCACTCATTCATTGAACATAATTAAACTATGAATCAATTTCTACAAGACTCCTATTAAATGTGTCATGATATTTGAATCCTTTAAGCAAATCAAAATTACAATCATCAACTTCATGGACGGTGCATTTAAAAAAACAAAAAAATCATTGCATTTCAAATGTGTAATAAACTATCACTTAATTCCTCATTTCATGAGATTTAAACTAGGATAACTCTTTGAGTAAACTAGTATGACTTCTTTTACACTGTTTTTTACGTTCTTTAAAGAATTGTTTCATGATTTTAGAAAAGCTAGAAAATATGACTTCTTTTACACTATTTTTTATGTTCTTTAAAGAATTGTTTCATGATTTTAGAAAAGCTAGAAAACTTCAAAATTGTTGCTAAGTTGCATGAATCACATACCAAACATACTAGTGTAGATTTAGACTAACAAATGTTAATAAGTTAAAATCTTACACATGCAAAACCTAATAGAAAAGAGAAAGATTGAAATTTGGAAAAGAAAATTACTTTGATCGATCAAAATTCACCTCATAAACGTCTCACCCATAAATACGAGAATCAACTTCAAAAAAGTTAGAAAGAAATTAAACAGATATTAAAAATATACATTATAAAAAGATAATGAAATTTAAAAATGAATAATCACATGATTTAAATTTAAAATTATATATTTAATTTAAAAAATTTAAACTCTTATTTATTTATTTTTTTAAACAAAGATCTCTATCAATTACAATAAGATATTCAAAACTATATATATATATATATATATATATATATATATATATATATATATATATATATATATATAATTATAGCGATTTGAATAGTTATAAATATAAGAAATATAAGTAATAATATGAAAACAAGTTGGAATGGTATAACTGTGTTTTTTATTTTAATTAAGATATTGTATATTTATAGTGTTTTTGAGTTTTTAGTTCATTTTTTAAAAAAATTTATATAAAGAAAAAATGTCCCTTTTAGTTTTTTTTTTCCTTTTTTTATGGCTTCCAAATTCCCACTTTCTACCTAAAATAATTACAAAATGAATTAATTATATTATTCTAAGCATTTATTCACTTTAAATCAACTAACTACCAAAAGATTAAAGGTACCTCAAATGAAAATATCAAAGCTTTTGATTTTAAACCTTAATTTCGACTTCTGAAAATGTAACCCATAAATTCACATCTACAAAATCCTTCCGTTTTTTTTGGTTAAATTCCCACTAAATTATAACTTGTAAAATTAAAATTATTTAATTAAACCTATCAAAATATACAATATACATTTGGATAAAAAGGACTATAATTTACTAATTTCAAAATAAATGAACTTAGTTAACTAAAAAACTTACGAAACTGAAAATATATAATCTAAACAAAAGTGTTAAAATATGATTAATATGACGAAGATAATTAATTTGGTTATATAATGGTATAAAAATAAACAGTAGATTTAAATTGTAAGGACCCTAATCATCATCATCATCATATATGTATAAAAGAAATTTTGGATGCATTTCTACTGGAATCTAGAAGACCGTATTCATATGTTAAGATAGTGTTATTACAATTACTAAAACAGCAAAAAAAATGTTAAGTCAATTATTTTAAAACAATTTACATAAATTAAGTTAACATTTATAATAAATATATCTAAAAGGTAACAAACGAATTTTTTATAAATTAATATTAATTTAAAAGAAATTATTCAAATTTTTTAGAATGCATTTTAAATTGATAAAGAAATTATTATTTTTCTTTAAAAATATATATGAAAATCAATTAAATTTCATTAATTTGATTAGAGTGAAAACACACGCGCGCGAGTGTGTCTCTGTGTAATTTCTTCTTAATAAAATTGTGAGGAAGTACGTACGAGCTTAGTAGCCAAAGGTGAAATCGAACCCGACCCGATTTGTGAGAGGCCATGGTAGAGAAGAAGACTACCCGTGTGGAACACGTTCGTGTGCTGCGTTCCACACTATAAGCTCTCAAACTATCTCACATATCTCATCAACTCCTTGTCTTGTCTTCTTCTCTTCGGTTAGGTGTTAAGTATTTTATAATTGACCACACCAGATATACCATATATTCAATTGGCGCAACCCAACGCGTGCCTCTTAAAACCTTCTTCTATATTCAATACCTTTGCGTTCGTTCCCACCTTCAGCCACCGAATGAGGATTCATTTTCAATCATGTGTATATTAGGTTTGTTTCGTTTCTATTCCATTTCTGTGAGAACCAATTTCTCTATTTAGTAAGACTTGGGATTAGCTTTTGCGGTTTTTATTCATGTTACAGCAGAATCGGATACGTTATTCTGATCGCCGCAGAGAAAGCACTTTCACCAACAATCGAACATGCTTGCTGTTGTTGAACTATAATGTTCTGTTTTGCAGCGAATATTTTCTATTTCGAAGCTTTCGGCGCGTTGGATAGGAGGAGCATGGTTAACGTTTTCGACCTTGGAGGTTAGCTTCTGTTAGGGATTTTACACCTTTGGATCTACTACTGCGGACAAATGGAGAGTTTTATATTTTATTATAAAAAAATGTATGTGATGTTTTTACTGCAAGAAAACTTGTTGGCGTGTATTTTGTTTAGTTTAATTACACTTAAATCTGATTTAAATAGAAGAAATTTGGTATGGTTGTTGTTATTTAGTCATCATGGCTCTTGATGTGATGAGGTCATTATTTGGTATCTTGAACTGAAGCACCTTGCCTACTGAGTATGGTGCATCTAAAGCATGCCAATAGGCGTTGAGATTGAAATTTCCCACAGTTCTGCCTACTGATCTGTCCTTTTTTTTTGTTTTTTTTTTTTTTTTATGTGAATTTTAATTTTGGCTAGATTTTGTTGCTCCCGAAGGTTCGAAGAGCTATTGTGACGAGTTTATTTGTTGGTAAAAGAGAAGTTGATCTTTGGCCATGTCTTCCCTTCAACTCTTCCAACTAACCCGGCATGGCCAGGGTTTTCTGGCTTCGAGGAGGTATGTTACCTTTTTTTTTGAATGTTCTTGGTGACGAGTAAATTCAATCTGCGTTGACGTTGACTTGCAGCTTAATTTGTTTGCCCATCGAGCTGCTGCATCAAGTTTATCCTTTTATCAGCTATTTTTATTTACTCTATCAAAAACTAAACTTTGTTTTACGCTCAATGAGAATATTCGATCACATTCTCATAATCAGAAATAGAATACATAACGCTCAAAGCTCAGAATTATGACCCATTAAGTAATTGCTGAGGTTTTACAGTCAGGTCTGAAACTGTAAATTGAAGTAGTAACGTCAAAGTTTATTTATTTTTTTGGTAGCCACATTATGATCCTAGTTGCTTCTACATTGCCTGCATTTATCTACAATTTTCTGAAATATAAAGGTTTTTCCAAAATTGTAATTGATTGCGACTGTAATTTAAAATCTTTGCAACAATGCCAAAAACTAAATAGGACTAGACAATGGTTGTGCTACACAAAAGTCCCTATGGTTGAATCTCAAGACTTCTAATTCAACACGGGTTTAAATCCTTAGAAACATGTACTATTAAGTATAAATTGGTAATTACCATGAATTTTATTGTAAGCAAAATGGTTGCCCTGAAACTTACACTCTTTGGGCATTATTTTCCACGTGAAAATATGCTTAAAGACTATCATTAGAATTAACAGGGACCAGGAAAACAACAAAACTTATCTTGATAGAACAATTGGTAAGAAATTTCTTCATTCTTTATTGATCTTATCATTTATAATTTATTTCTCTGAGGTTTCTGCTCCATGAGGCTAACATTGCTGTCATAGTCTTATCTGATAGATTAGTATTTTTCCTCCTCGATCACAGCCTTGCATCTTCATATTAGTAGTAGCATTTATATACTATTTTGTTTGTTGAGTGGTATTAATCATTACAATGTTGAACAAGTTTTGCATGTAAGTTGATTTGTTTTCCTTGTGCATTACAACAGAAAAACTCTGCTACTTGCAACTGGTATATTAGTTGCTGGTGGAACTGCAGCATATGTGCAATCAAGGATTAGAGTTAATAGACATGATTTATTAAGCGATTCTGATGAGCAAAGTAATGATAGAGAACTCCCAAAGGAGGAGGTTATGGAAAGAACTTCTGCACCGAAAGTTAAACAGAAAAAAGGAGGGTTGAAGTCACTTCAAGTGCTTGCTGCAATTCTTCTGTCTGAGATGGGCCAATTAGGTGCAAAGAACCTTTTAGCTTTAGTTTGTATAGTGGTAAGTCTATTTTGTTGTAGATAATTATGCTTTGTGATTATTTTTAAGATTTCAATGTAAAAAGGCATGATGTATTTGTTGTGATATTTTGTTCTGACAACTTATCTTTGACATTAAATGCCCGACTTTGGGAGACATCATTATGAACATGTCATGTCTACCCACTACGTATAGGAAACTTATTAATCAAAATAATTTTTAGTTCAACTTATCATTCATTTTTTGGACTGATATGAAGTTTCATGCGGTTCATACCTTTAATCAGCAGATACGGTTCTTCTGCTGGAATGCATCATCAGGAGGGATTGAACTCTTGTGTGCTCTGCATATAATGGAATTGTGACTGCAGTTGAAAATGTTGTTTATTTTGTCTGTTTCATTATATGATTTGATGTGATGATTTTCTTATTTAAATTGTTAGTTTAAAACTAAAAATCTAACTAAGAAACCTATTCTAACATACACCGGCATAAAGACATTGCTTTGAAATCTTATGAAGACACTTGAATAATAAGAGGGAGAAAATAAATATTATATTAATTACAATCACTATAATTACATTGTCAACTCCTCTATTTGTGACAATCACATTCTCTTAAAAAAGGAAATAACATCTGCTCAAATGAACGTGTTGGTTCTAGGGATATTTTAATCCTAATAATCCCTTATTTACAACAAAGACAAGATAACAGACAATATGCTTATGAATTGACAAAGACAATTACAGATTTATCTAGGTTTTTCTTCTCCACTTATGAGGGGATGGGGGAATCTTGTTGGTTCATATAAATTACTGAAGGTGTAATCCATAAAAGGGTACAGGAAAGTGCTCTCTATATTTTCGATATTGAAAAAGAATTAATTGGAATGCTGAGGGTTATATTTTTTTTTGAAATATCTAAATAATCTTTATCAAGAGAAGGTATATAAAGAATGCTACAAACAATAACCAAACTGTGAAGCCCAAATACTCCAAAATTGGTGAAATACTAGTGTTGTGTGCATATCTGGTACGTGTTCAGCGTGCAGTACATATCCATTGAGTATCCTCTGTTTTTTTTTTCTTTTTAAAGTTTTACTGGTTGATATGTTGAAATACAACTTACCTTAGATATGACAACCATACAAAATATGATCCTTCTTTTTTCACAAAAATTTAGAATAACCGTTTCAATATAAATTATAAGATATACTAGGATGTCATTTTGGGATATTTATATGGGAAAGAGTATGTTGTAGTACGGGGGAGGGAAAGGTATGGAATTTTGTTTTTTTAGCTATGATCACAAGTATCTTTTAGCAGATTGTGGTAATCATCTACTCATTTTGTTATGCATTAATGTGAAATAATTATTTTTTCTTTACAAAATATGATCATTATCAATCATATGGTTTTCTAATTTGTTCTTGTAAATAGGTGTTAAGTGTTCATTCTCATAAGGCAAGTTTCTACCCTAAACAATTTTAAACCAGAAAATAAAATGAAATTAAAACAACAGTTCTAAACTTTATTTGATAGTATATTATTTGGTTGAATTGCTTTATTAAAGGCCATCTTCAATACTTCCTCTAAGAATGCCAAGCCTCATTCAATTCGAGAATAACTCTTCCATCTTTTCGTCATTTGTTGCTTAATCACTAAAACTTCTCCATTTTTTCTTTAATATTTCATTGGGTTTAAGTTTCTGTTCATTTCTCTCTTTTTAGGGCAAGTTTGTAATAATGTATTTTCTGTTTTGGTGCACAAAGATTAATTCCAAAAGCTTTGGCCTTTTGCCTGGCTAATTGCCTTTTGGTATCTTTGTTACTTGATAGTTCTGTTATAGAAAGATGTAATGTTTTGAATCACTCTCTTCTAGTTTTATAATTGTCTTGGATTCTCTCACCATGATTATTACTTAGATTGAAACTGTTTCAATTCACCAAAAACTACAGTTACCTCTCAAATCCCTCTGGTTTCTGTGCGCTTTAGAAGGTAAAATATCATACATGTAAATAATTAATCATGTGACTATAACTAAAGATGCGGTCTTGGTTCTGTTCTTAAATACAATTTGACTTTTTTATTGTTCATGCTTATTCAAGTCTACTAAGATAATTGCATAAGAATGTAACTTGTGCTTGCATGCCTGAAGGAGTGTCAGCTTATAAACACAGTAGACTGTGACATTAACTTGAGAAAAATGGGATGGAATCTTTTATTTGAATATGGAAAGTACAATAGACTGTTCAAGTTTGTATGAAAACAAACCATTGAATGTCAGATTAGCAAATGTGTTGGTTGAGTCACCAGAAATAAATAATAACAATTTTTAGCTGACAACATTTGAATTTTATTTGCAGGTGCTGCGAACCACTTTAAGCAACAGGCTAGCAAAAGTACAGGGCTTCCTATTTCGTGCCGCCTTTCTTCGACGTGTGCCAATGTTTTTGCGGCTAATTACAGAGAATATTGTTTTGTGTTTCCTCTCATCAACTATGCAGTCTACATCAAAGTACATTACTGGGACTTTGAGTCTGCACTTCAGGAAAATATTGACGACACTTATCCATTCTCACTACTTTAAGGTAGATGTTGTTGGATTGTATGTAGAAACTATCTGTATTTGATTGTCTGTATTGAGCTTGCAATCTATTTGTGCATTGCTCCTGTCTTGCTTCCATTTTTCTTAGTAGTTTTAACCTGTTTGTAACTCTGGTCCTCTTTTTCCTCTTTATTCTAAATATATGGAAGTGTACTGCTTCCAGAATTTTCCTGTCAGCCTTGAGTTCTGTTGTGTCCTTAATTCCATATACTGCTTAAAGAGGACAATAAATGTTATAAACTTTTAACCTGCTGGGTACAAGGCTTTGGAAAATTAATTAAGAAAACGGGAAAAGGGGCCTTCTGTTCAGTTGTTCTTGGTTTGGGCATTGCTGTTGGATCTCAGACATGTCCTGACTATAGCACTCAGATTGTTTTCCGCATCTTGTATTATGTGCAAGTTAACTCAGAAGTCGTAAAAGAAAAAGTATTAAGCTAACCCCATTGTTGCTTTCATCAATTGTTTGATATATCCGGAATCAAATACTTTTTTAATTGCAAGTATGTCAATAACCATCCCGTGCACAATTCAATATATTTTTGGTAATTGCCATGCCTCCTGAATGACACTGTTATATTGTTCTACTTAGTTTTTGTGTGAACCTTCTGTTTAAATATACTTTTATTTCAGAACATGGTGTATTACAAAATATCACATGTTGATGGTCGAATAACTAATCCAGAGCAAAGAATTGCAAGTGATGTTCCAAGGTTCTGTTCAGAGTTAAGTGAGATTATACAAGATGACCTAACTGCGGTGACTGATGGACTGCTATACTCTTGGCGGCTTTGTTCATACGCAAGCCCTAAATATATCTTCTGGATATTGGTAAATCTAGCTAAAGTGTACTGTTTCACAGATTTCCCATATGCTGCTATGGTTTATAATTTTTTGTTGAGTTTCTGATGGCAGGAACCTATTTGATGTAATGTTAAGTCTGTGGTTGTGTTTTCAATAAATTTTGTTTCCTCTGCAGGCCTATGTACTTGGAGCTGGGGCCACAATCAGAAACTTTTCTCCTTCTTTTGGTAAACTTATGTCCAGAGAGCAGGAATTGGAAGGAGAGTATCGGCAGCTTCATTCACGGTTAAGGACTCACTCAGAAAGTATAGCATTTTATGGTGGAGAGAGGAGAGAAGAAGCGCATATTCAGCAGAAGTTTAGGTCCTTATTTAGACACATTAAGAGAGTGCAACATGACCATTGGTGGTTTGGCATGATTCAGGATTTTTTATTGAAGTACCTTGGTGCTACTGTTGCTGTTATTTTGATTATTGAACCTTTCTTTTCTGGCCATCTAAGGCCTGACAGTTCAACTTTAGGGCGTGCAGAGATGCTAAGCAATCTAAGATATCATACTAGTGTCATTATTTCCCTTTTTCAATCTCTAGGAACTCTTTCCATTAGTGCAAGACGGCTCAACCGACTCAGGTATATTTGATTGGTCATATATCCCTTAGAAGTTGATATTAGAGGACATGCCTTTCTAGGGTTCATTTTGTTTGTATATATACTCCAGTTATTTGTATGTTTTACAGTGGTTATGCTGATCGTATTCATGAGTTAATGGCCATATCAAGAGAGTTAAGCCTGGAGAATGAGAACTTTTCACTGCAAAGACAAGGAAGTAGAAATTGCATTAGTGAAGCTAACTACGTTGGATTTTATGGTGTCAAGGCTAGTGAACTCTGCTGAACTATTTATAACTTTTACTTCTCTTTATGTTTTTCATATCTTGATCGTGATGATGCTCCCAAACTTCAGGTTGTGACCCCCAATGGTAATGTATTAGTGGATAATCTAACTCTTAAGGTTGAGCCAGGATCAAATCTTTTGATTACAGGTATGAACTCTCTGCTTGGTGGGTGTTTCTGATTTTACATTTTTTGGGTGGTTGAATAAACTTTGTCAATTGATGTTACGTCATTATCCCTTCTTTTCTTTTGTTGCAATAATCATTCTCTTACATATCTTATTTGGTGGGTGAGGGTTAATTATTCATGCATTTCTGGGGCTTAATTTTTAAACACGCATTTATAGTATCCACGTGACCTGAAATATGGCAAGGGTTGTGCACTATTGGCACGGAATTTAATGTAGATGAAGCTTTTAGCTTGCTTCCTTTCTTTTTTTTGGCAAGCACCTAGATTACTGCATCCAACCAGGTTCTGCATCAGAGATACATTATATTCAATGTATATTGTTTCTCAACAGTGTTTCATGCAATTTATGTGGGTGCCATTGTAAAATCTTGTTAAATGTAGACTACTTGGAAACAAAAACTTAGTATTCCCTTTTATTGGGATAAGGCTTGGTAGTTGCTGGTTGTAATGTTGTCCTGAGAGTATAACCCACGAACATGATTTTTACCTGTTATCATCTATTACCCACTTTTACCTTGTGCATTCTCCTGGAAATTCACTTCAGCCACTGCCTTGTGGTACTTGTTACTTTTCGTTAGCAGCTTCATAGAGGTTACCACCACTGTTGATCATTTCTAGATTGCTGAATATTTTAACTGTAGTCTTTTGGGTTATTTTTGTTATTTTAGGACTGTTAGTTTTGAATTTAAAAATCAAACAAGGCCATACAACTGACGGATTTGAAGCTAAGATTAATTGTAAACTGGCAGATATATTATTTACCACTTTGATTATCAACTGATTTAATTAAGGTGTCTGCTTTAGTTTTAGTTTTTAGTAAAAGGATTTGCATTGATGATTGATTTTATACGCATCAATCAAATAAAAGTTAATAATATTAATTGTAATGTAATTGATAGTGCACTTGTAGCTCTGCCCACTGATACTATGCACCTGTTTTCAAATGTCAATTCCCTTCATGCATCTTGTGCCAATATTGTTGAACCACTTATGCCTCTCTAACAATGTTTTGTTGCACAGTTTGAGCAAATTACCACTTCTAATGCGTGGACTAGCTCAGTCCTTCTGTTCAAGAAAAAAAAAATATAAACTAACCCAAAGATAGTAAATAGTTTCACTGTTCAAGATTTGAGGTGGATGGAAAATTATATATTTTGGAGTCAAATAAAACCATAATTGATTTGATGCTTGTCTGTTTAGCCTTTGACAATCTGAAAGTATCATGTTTCACTTGTATACTTGGATTTGAAAATAAGATTTCAAATGGTTAATTGTTATTGACACGCATTTACAATTATTTTGCTGAAGGTCCAAATGGAAGTGGAAAGAGCTCATTATTTCGGGTTTTAGGAGGTCTTTGGCCCTTGGTATCTGGACATATAGTGAAACCAGGAGTAGGATCTGATCTTAATAAAGAAATCTTTTATGTGCCACAAAGACCATATACTGCTGTAGGAACACTACGTGATCAGTTAATTTACCCTCTTACTGCCGATCAAGAGGTTGAACCACTTACAAATGGTGGGATGGTGGAGCTATTGAAAAATGTGAAATTCATATACTCTTACATCCTCGCAATGCCACATTAATGATATTTATGTCATTTTAATAATTATTATTCATTTGAAATGCTTTTACATGTATTCAAGGTTGACCTTGAGTATCTACTGGATCGGTATCCGCCTGAAAAAGAGGTAAACTGGGGTGATGAACTTTCATTGGGTGAGCAACAAAGGTTAGGCATGGCTAGACTTTTCTACCATAAGCCTAAATTTGCCATTCTTGATGAGTGCACAAGTGCTGTCACAACTGATATGGAAGAACGATTTTGTGCTAAAGTTCTGGCTATGGGTACATCATGTATTACCATATCTCATCGTCCAGCATTAGTTGCATTCCATGATGTGGTTTTGTCCTTAGATGGTGAGGGAGGCTGGAGTGTTCATCATAGAAGGTTGGAAATTGACTGTGCGCTTATTAGGGTTTTCCTTTGACACTGTTATTAATTAGAAGATTCAAATTTAACTGCAGTGAGGACTCTTCTACTGAATTACAAAATAATACAATGGAGGCATTAGAGACAAAAAGACAGAGTGATGCCAAGACAGTTCAAAGAGCATTTGCCATGAATAAAAAGGTTTAGATTTTTATGATTCTTGTTTTTTGGTATTTTCTGGTATCTTCATGGTTCATTATCTTTAATTTTTATTTATTTTTCGTTTTTTCCCTATGCCTAGGATTCTGCATTCTCGAATTCAAAGGCACAATCATATATTACAGAAGTAATAGCATCATCTCCATCTACGAAACATACCACTTCATCTGTTGTTCCCCAACTTTGTGGTAATTCAAGGGCACTGCCAATGAGAGTAGCTGCCATGTGCAAAGTATTGGTAAGTATCTTGAGCAGATATGCAGTTGTAAAATTTTGACTTTATATATTTCTTTTGTAACACTTTACCATCATATTGACTAATTGGTTAATTGTATATGCTTTTGGATATGTCATTTATTAATTAGTGTTGATATTACTCTGTTAATGATACATTTATTAGTCTAAGTATCTATTGCTCTTATCTTTTCAGTCAATTTAATGTAATCAAGTTCTAAATTTCTACAACCTGCATTTCTAGTGTGTTACTGATTGATGGTGACATTGTTACGTAGGTTGGCTTACTTGCAGTTTATTTTTAGACTTTTATTAGTTGCAAAATGGATGCAAATTACAATTCTTTCGATTATATAACTTGGCTAGTAAAGTTATGAAAAATCAGGATGTCTAATCAATCAATTTAGTTATAGGCAAGTCTTTCGTTTGACTAAGAATGGTAATAAGATCGAATGAATCTGAGTTATCTTAAGATCAGGCTGACTTGCTAAAGTTGAATGATCTTTAAGGTTCAGGACAATGATGGTGGGACATGCAGGCTTGGAAGATTTAATTGGCTTTGATACAAAGTAATAGAACTGTTTAAAATTCCAGAAAACTGAATACATAATTGTTGTTAAAAAATAGCTTCAATACTGTAAAGGGGGGATGATTAGCTTCTAATTCACAGATAGCAAATTTATTCTATTAATTGTATAGGGGGCTACAGATCTCACTTTGATTATCGAAGTATTTTTGTTAAAGATGAACTCTTCCAATCCAAAAGCCTATTAAGCTTTTCAGTGGAGGTCCATAACAAAAACACCCTTATACGAGAGCCCAATGTGATTGGGCCTAGGGATGACAATTAAACCGGTATAAACAGGTATTCGTGGGTATTGCCGTGACCTGTCCCGATGTCAATGGGTAATACCCAGATTAATTGGACATGGTATGAATGAACATGAGTAATACCTGATTTTTTAAATTAGGTTCATGCATGGGTATGTATATTTCACATTCAAGAAAAGATAATTATGTTTCTTTTTGCTTTTTTTTTAATGAGTATAGGTGCGAGTATAAGTATACCCGTTAGGATGAGATGAAGTACAAATTTCATTCTCGTTAGGCACCGGGAATAGGAATAGGGATACTTAAACTGGCATCCTCTCCATCCCATAACCATTCCTACTCTGGCTTGTTTTTATAACACTAGTATAAATCTAATCATAAGTATAAATGAAAGTATAAGGTTTGGGCATTGCAATGTCTTGCTCAATCTAGTAATACATGTTGGCTTTGGTTCACTTTTCATTTTTCCCTGTCCGAAACCCTGAAGTAGTTGAATGGCACTGTGAATTATGTGTTCGTGTATGTCCTGTAGATCAACTATTGTTGATTGGAAACTAATAACTGATATTTGAAAGAATAGCTGCTTAATTACAGTGTTGCTTGTGTGTAATTAGAGGAGTGTTACTGTCCAACAAATTGTTTATCAATATAGAAGAATATGAACTTTCAACCTTTGATCACCACATTTTGCATTATAACTCTCCCAAATTGATTATGGTCATTTGTTGCTATTTTATTGATGACTTACTGTGAAAATGATGGTGGCTAGTACATCAGTGATGCATTTAGAGTCAAGTGTTTAACATGGTGAAAAAAATGAAACTAAAGAGTAATTTGTGTGTGCACTATCTCCTTGATGATTTACTGTGAGCAAACATCCTTCTAAAAGGATGTATTTTGCGCATTGGTTAATCATTTATCGCATGCTTTCAGGTGCCCACCATATTTGATAAACAAGGAGCACGACTACTTGCTGTTGTTTTTCTTGTTGTTTCAAGGACATTGGTGTCAGATCGTATTGCATCACTGAATGGTATTTTGCTATCTCTGACTTTTCATTGTTGAGAGATCATATGTATAATGTCCCTGGGTATTTGTGTTCTCAGGTACCACTGTGAAGCTTGTTTTGGAGCAGGATAAAATTTCCTTTATTCGATTAATTGGTACAAGTGTTCTCCAAAGTGCTGCATCTTCTTTCATTGCGCCTTCTATAAGGTATTTAACATTCACATTACAAGAAACAACTTTGCTAAAGTCCATCGTATAAGGACTTCTGTTTAAATTGTTCGTACCATGAATTAATACTTTTTTAGGAGGGTGGGGTTTGAAACTAGGTATTTTATTACTGGAATGGATATCTCAATAATTGTTGATGCATTACCATTTACCATGGATTTCTATATTCTATTATTTGTATATTATCGATAGCACCTAAAAAAATGGAAAATATTGTATAGTTGCATAGATAGTTGGAGGCATTGAAATGGGGGAAAAGGTTGTTTAGGTTGACCTAAAAAGAGTTTTTTAGAAAGTAAATTTAATATGTCTGTGCTTATTCTACAGACACTTGACTGCGAGGCTTGCTCTTGGTGGACGGATTTGTTTGACACAACATCTACTCCAGAACTACTTAAGAAACAATGGATTTTACAAGGTAAATTCATTCATTTCTCAGCTTCATTAATTTAACTTTCTGAAGACTGTAAGATTGTTTGTGTCTATATCTATGTTTGAATAAATAGTACTTTCTGATTAATCAATGTCACAAATTCTTTCTGTTATATCTAGAAACTTTTATTGAAATAATTTCGCGTCTCAAATCTCATGGCTATCATTACATTCTACTATTTCCCTTCAAATTTAACATAATTTTCCATTTTGTTCCTTGACGTCTTCATAGTTGCACGTTGTCTTTAACAATTGAGTTAATAGCAACATTTACCTTCTGATACAAACATGGCAAGTTGGCAACTTTCTTAGGTGAAAAGGCTTATAGGACGAGTATTAGTGGCTGGATGGGGGTGGGTAACTAGATTTAACCAGAAATCACATTCTCATGAAATGTGGGATAATAAAAGGGTAAAATAGGGAATTTAATAAAAATCATAAATTAAATTCGTATTAGTTTAGTTCCAATAACATAAATATATTTTGTGGTCTTCATTGTTTATGATGGTTGACCGGAAAACGGACTCTCACTCTTGCCATCTCTATCCCTTTCAACTTTCACCTCTTTACTTGCACATATAATTCCTCGGTCATTGCAACTAGCAAGGCCTTTGGTTTGAATCCGCCTGTCATTGCCACAGTCTTGACGCTGGCATCTGGCTAGAGCACTGTTCTCTGACTCTGATTTGAACTCTGGTCCCATTCCCTGCCGATGGAAAGCCACATTTGAACTGGCTGGCACCAAATTCTCCCATAAATTGCAACTGCAAGCTCGTTGGGGCCAGATTCTTTTCCAAGGATCTCAAAGCCAGCTGTGCCGCATGCTGTTATGCCTTCGAAGGCAACATGTGTGGTATGGTTTTTACAATGGGATCCTTGGTTATGGTTTTCAAAGGAGTGTGTGTCTTCATGCGCCTGCAATGACGAACCAAGCAGAATATTGGTGACCAACCTCGCATTGGTGAAAGAGGAAATAGCCCGAATTGTGAAAACTGCCAAAGGCTGTTATGCCTTCCAAGCCAACATGTGGAGTGCACTTGGGAATCATTAAGGACAAGACTCTCCTCGCCGTATTACTGCAACCCAATCATAATTGGATCCTGTGAAATGGTTTCCAGTTAATTGTAAGTGTCTTTTCCCGCTTGTAACAATTACCCAGGTGGAATGTTAGTGACCAACCTCGCTCAGGGGGTAACAATAATGGGAGCTAGGACCTTTGATGTTACTTCCCAGGACAGTTGAAAGAGCAAGTAGCCCGAGGATTGCAAAACAGTTGGTGGTGAAGAAAGTCGGCAATGTGAGAATGATTTTGGCACACAGAACGGTGAAGGACTTGTGGTAGATGCAGCGTCTGTTAGCCAGAATATGTTTTTGTCCACTGCTGTTAACAATGAGGACAACAAAAATATGTTTACATTTTATGAGGACAAACTAATACGAAATCTTTTTGGGGATATTTTTGTTAGTTTCCCTAATTTTAGGGACTGAAAGCTTAATTTACCCTAATAAAAAGTAATTGACATTCCCAAGGGATGATGTGCCAGGTCATACTGCTGATGTCACGTACCAAATTGTCATTAGTTTGAGAATGTAGTCTAGGTTTAAATTTCACTAACAAAATATATGATTCGTTGTTATCATTATATTTTTAATAATAAATATATTATTCACCTTGCTATAAAGCCATTTTGGCAAATGGCGGATGGCTGGGGCTTGGTTCCAAATTCACATTACTTGGCGTATCTTTGTAGGTCTTCCACACGGCAAGCAAAAATATTGATGCTGATCAAAGGATAACTCATGACTTGGAGAAGTTAACAACAGACTTGTCAGGACTGGTCACAGGAATGGTAAAGCCATCAGTGGATATTTTATGGTGAGTACTTCATTTGCAAAGTAGTCACTATATTACTAGTACATGATGAATTAACATATTTTATGCGTTCTCTTTATTTTTATTTAATTACTAAGTACTTTTGTTATTGTAAAGGTTCACTTGGAGAATGAAGCTGTTAACAGGTCGGAGGGGAGTTACCATACTCTATGTTTACATGTTACTTGGTCTGGGATTTCTAAGAACTGTTACTCCAGATTTTGGTGATTTGATAAGTCAAGAACAACAACTTGAAGGAACATTTAGGTAAACTTATACTACTGTCTACTAACATTCCAGGTACTGGTCAACTAGTGCTGTGGAATTATTCTGATCTGTATCTCTTTATCCTTTTCTAGGTTCATGCATGAAAGACTTTGTACTCATGCTGAATCTGTTGCTTTCTTTGGAGGTGGTGCTCGAGAAAAAGCTGTGAGCATCCTAACTCAAGCAGCTATCGAATTTATTTTCTTGAAGTGTGTGCATGTTTGATGACTTGCAAAGGTTGCAATGAAACTAAATGCTTATCACAATAACAATGTGGGAGGAAACTAGAGTGTCAATCCACTATCCAAAATTTAGACACTTTGTTTGAAAGTATTTTTACCCTATTGGAAGCAATAAAAGGCAGTTGAGTTAGCACTCTGAGTGGGGTGGTTGTTTCTGGAACTAGCACCCTGACTACCTGGTCATAAAACAGCAGCCATACCATTATGACGGGAATCACCATGACCATTTACGAAGCCATAAGCAGCAAAAATCAAAGCCTCCATCCCACTTTCTCATCACCCACCTCTTGATTAAGCATACCCTAAATCATACACATGATTATGTGTTTGAACAAATTTTACATGATGTTAGGCTCTAATACAGGGGAGTGTGAATTGGGATTCAGTTTGGCAGGAAGAGATCAAATTTATTCTGTTAGCTCCTTTTGATGTTATGATAATGTCTCGATGACTTTAGTTTCAGTAACAGGATTAAAACATTGGTTATTGCCAATTTGTAAATTATGTTCTTAATGTTTGTGCAGATGGTCGAGTCTAGATTTAGGGAGCTTCTCACTCATTCCAAGTACCTTTTAAAAAGGAAGTGGCTGTTCGGTATCCTGGATGATTTTATCACGAAGCAACTTCCACATAATGTGACTTGGGGCTTAAGCTTGTTATATGCTATGGAACACAAGGGAGACCGTGCATCAATAACCACCCAGGGTAAGATGTTTGCATTGAGTCATCTACTCTCTTTATAGTTCTTACTCTCCCATCTCACAAACGGTACTATACAAATAGGTGAACTGGCACATGCACTGAGGTTTTTGGCTTCTGTTGTTTCTCAAAGCTTTTTAGCTTTTGGTGATATTCTTGAATTGCATAGAAAGTTTGTAGAGCTCTCTGGTGGAATTAACCGGATTTTTGAGCTTGAAGAACTTCTGGATGCGGCACAATCTGGTATTAATTATCCTTTAGTTTTACAATCTATTATATCAAATAATATATTTGTGTTTCTATGGCATTAACTCTCTTTAATAGTCATAATGTGTGCTAATGACCTTCTACCGTACAGAGGATATCACGAGTCTTAGGTCTATACCTCCAGTGAGGGATGTTCATTCCACTGATGTCATTTCCTTCTCCAAAGTTGATATCATAACCCCTGCTCAAAAGATGTTGGCTAGGGAATTAATATGCGACATTGAGGGTGGGAGAAGCCTACTTGTTACTGGTTAGTATAGTTTTTATTTTATTTGCTTTGTCCTTTAAAATAGGGGATTTTAATGTTATTTAAATTTTGGTCTTACATGTATCTTATTTTTAAAAGGTCCGAATGGAAGTGGAAAAAGTTCCATTTTCAGAGTTCTTAGAGGACTCTGGCCAATAGCCAGTGGAAGACTCTCTAGACCATCCGAAGTTGAGGATCAAGAGACTGGATCCGGTTGTGGCATCTTTTATGTTCCTCAACGGCCATATACATGTTTGGGAACCCTAAGGGATCAAATTATATATCCCCTTTCCCGTGAGGAGGCAGAGGTTAAAGCACTGAAAATGTATGGAAAAGGTAAATTATCTTGGGTGCAAGAAACACGGCAGGGCTTAAAAATTCCATTCAGTAAAAGTGAAGTTTCTTACGATACATTATATAGCAAGTTGGTAAATCCGCTTTGATTTTCTATTCAATGGTTAAAGTGTGTCGTACTCTTTCTTTCTATTACTATGTTAACATACAAATGAAATGTTAACAGTGGCCCTCAACAAGGCTTTATCTTATGCATAGGGATATTTTTTTAACTCTACTGCTTACACCTTTCAGTATTCGACTCGCCAAAGTGTATAACAATGCAACTTTGTTACTTTTCATTAAAATCATCATCACTAGCTGAGAATAAGTTCTAAGGTTGTGCAGTGCTATAAAATGATTGTCAAGCTGATATTGTTGAAAATCTCTCTTTTGCTTACCTTTTATTTGGGGGAAATTACTCGGGACTGTTTCCTTTCACAGATCAATAAAATTTCTTTGTTCTCTTCACCAACTGTTTTTAAGAGTGCATTTTCTTTATTTTGCATTTTTATTTTAGCTCTGATAATTGTAGTTTTGCTAATTCAGGTGAAAAGCATGCTGACACCAGAACTTTGTTAGATTCACGGTTAAAATATATACTAGAGTGTGTCCGATTGAATTATCTTCTAGAAAGGGAGGAAGGCAATTGGGATGCCACTTTAAAATGGGAAGACACTCTTTCTCTTGGAGAACAACAAAGATTGGGGATGGTATGCGATTCCAATCTCTTGTAATTTTAGACAGAATGTTTTAAATATTTATTATCACGCAGACGTCCTTTAAGACTTAAATTCCTTGAAGGAAGACATTTTTATAATTTGCCATATTCTCTTCAAGTTATTAACGTTGCGCATTCTGTTCTGTAAGGCACGCTTGTTCTTTCACAAGCCCAAATTTGGTATCCTTGACGAGTGCACCAAGTATGTATGCTTTTCCTTTGCCCCTTTCCTTTTCTGGGAAATTGTTACTTCTTATTCATCGTTGATCTTGTTTAATATTCTGAAAAAAAATCATGTTGGCAGTGCAACTAGTGTTGATGTCGAAGAGCATCTGTATGGACTAGCGAAAGATATGGGAATCACGGTTGTTACTTCCTCACAAGTAAGTTGATTCTATAAGTGTGTGGAAAAAAAAAACTGTCGAGCTAAATTTACTGAATTAAGAGAATTCACATAGGTGTTTCTGGACTTGCCTCATTTCCTTCCCAGTGCTCACCTATTTGATTTTTTAGTTATAGATAAAACATGTTAACTAGCTTAAACTAAATATCTGTCTCTGTACCTGCCCTCAGCGTCCTGCTTTAATACCATTCCATTCAGTGGAATTGCGGCTGATAGATGGTGAAGGTAATTGGGAGCTTCGATTGATCAAGCAGTGACTTCACTATAGCATTGTTGCTGCATGGACTCGGTATATACTATTTAAAATATTGTGGAGTCTAGGAAAAACTGGCTGTTTGCAAGCATATAGATTAGGTTTGCCAACAAAGGTGAATCCTATATACCTGTATTTTGAGTTTTCATATATATTCTCCAAGATTCAATGTTTACTCGATAGACTTGGGGGAAGACGAACAAAGAAGCAGCCGAAAAAAGCCAAAATTGGTAATAAGTTGGAGCACACAACCATTGCATGATCTCTCTGCAGTGTATAGTGACCAGTCATGTACAGTTCCCCCCTCTTCTTCATATAGGTAGTTGATATTGGTTCATATGTTGTAGCCATTGGATGTAATGATTAACATTTAAATTGTTTTATCAATAAAACAGCAGGAAAGAAGAGAAGCTCTTCAGGCTAGTTTGCTACTTCAAAATCTTCTATGCTGTTCTTTTCTAATGTTCTTTATTCCCATGCCTCTGTATGCAAAGGGGGAAACTGTCTGAATCTTGCTTAAAACTGGAAGACTTATAGCCAGTTGCTTGAGTCAATGTAAAAAAGAAGAGAAATGCCAGACAGGTTCTCCCTAACACTCCTTGAAAAATCAATTCAATTTTAAGAAGATACGTGAATCATAATTAATAAAACAAAACAATTTAACATTTTTATCTTTTAGAATAACACAAAATGTATTAGTCAACAGTTACAATTACTTTAGATATCTCAAATTCAGAACTCTTAAAAAAAGCATCAATCAAACAGAAAACAAAACTACTTAGCACACTCAAAGAAAAAAAATTGTGTTAACTTCAAAACCCTAAATCCTAATCGCGATACCTTTTATTGGTAGCATCTTGGTTGTTGCCGATGATGACAACTCCAACCTTAGTCCTGACTTCAATCCATATAGTTCCAATTAGGTAATTAATTCTGTTAACTGTCGTTGGAATTAAGTGTGTGCTACTCCAAATTTCGAAATGTTTTCTCCAAATGTTTTAGTTGTTGTTTTGATATGCAAATTTACAGAGTTAAAAAGACTAAAATGAAAATTCTTAAATAGGTAAGGATCAAACCATAACCTAAAACTGTTTTGGTAAATCTGATGTTAAACTATCAATAACAGTTAGTTATACCCTACACTGTCAACAAATTTTCATTTTGAAAACTGATGGCTCATCCCAAAGGCTTATCGTAAAATGACTATTGAACCATTTCATGGATCACTGAATATTGGCACTTTTCTTTCTCTGTCACCCTGAAATCATTGCATTGATTAATGGGAGTTTCTAATAATATAAATATGGTTGAACACCCAAATGCAACAACTTTTTCCAACTTTGCAGTGGTCAACTTTTAATTTTTATCTGTTTTTTACATTATTATTTATTAAATTACCAAAGAGCTATTTAAAAAAAAAAAAAAAGAAAATTTGGTCAATGTATAATGATCTATTATTTTTGCTGTAGTTAGTTGACTAAATTTACTTATATAAACTAACTAAGAAGAGTTGAGTTAGGTAATAGTAATTCGATTTTTTAAGTGAAACACTAATCAAACAAGCACAACCCTTTCTAGAGAGAGGGAATGTGTAGAATGCATATCAGTAATTAAATACTAATTGAGTATAAATGTAAGAAAAAGAGGATCACCAAACCCAAATAAAGTACATTTAAAGTCAACTTCTTTATACTCAAAACTAATTGTTTTTTTGGTTCTCTCATTGTATGTATTAAAAGTTACTTGAGTGTAACTTTCTTAAGATGAAATAAGAAGCCACAAAAAATTAGAAGTTAATACCACCTTCAACATGTTCTGCCTTTTTTCTGCCATGAATGAGAGAGTTAAAAAGTGGTATATTTACTCTTTTTAGATTTTACTTACCCAGGAAACATAGTACTATTAAATTGGTGAAGGAGATAATTAAGAAACACGAAATAATTAATTGTTAGCTACGTTTATGAACAAAACTTTCGGCAATAAGGAAACAGAACTTTAAGCATTGATATGTGATATCACTCCAAGAGGGGAACGTCTAAGCTACTTATTTAGAGATAAACCCACCAATTATTAAGCGTTGATATAATTAGTAGTGGTCAAATATCATCATTAATTAACATCTCTCTGTGCTATCTAATTAATTAGTATCTCCCATTAAATACACGTTTTTGATTCAGCATACTTCTCATAATGATTTATAGTTATAATTTGTAAATTGATTTAGTTAGTTATATCTTTTTCTAGGCTATAATGGAAAGTGATGTCTAAAGCTGGGATAAAATACTTTTTGGTTTATTGAAATATTTGGAAATTTAGTTCTAATTATGGCTAATACAAATTTAATTTGCTTTAGTCCCTATATTTATCAAAACTGTTTTAGCTTTATCCTTTTCAAAAACTGAAAACAGGTTTTTTTCTTTATAAATTCTATATATATATATATATATATATATATATATATATATTATATATATTTTTTTAAAAAAAATATATATTTTATTTTTAAAAACATGTATTCTCATTTAGAGGAATCGATTTCTTATAAAAATAGTTAGATAATTTATAAACACAGTGTTTTCCTTCGTAAAATATAGTTATTGTCTTATTTATTTATTTATTTATATATTTCTAAGACCACATATATTTAAATAAAATTATTTGACGGAAGAACACTCAAAACAAGATGGAGCTAACTTTTTTTATACACAAGAATTAAATCTTAAACTTTATTAAAATAAATTAAAGAAACAGCACCTAAATTCAATAATCCCTCACTTACTGGTTTTACTTTTTTCTTTGGACTGTTCAAAAAATGTTTAAAACAAAATTTTCTAATGACTTGATTGTTAAATTTGTTTTCAACTACAAATTATGTTGACGAAATTATCAGATATTTTAAATGTTAAATAACATTTATACCTTTAAAATATTTATTTATTACAATTTTTATTTATAAAAAAAATAGTTATCATATAGTGAGGATACATATGAAACTATTACTAACATCTAAATTTATTTTTAATATATGTAGAGTTTTGATTTTAGAAAGGTGGCAGTAATGAACTACTAACTACTGCTCAAAGTTATTATATAAGGGAGAGGAAGGACACATGTTCAGCATGTACATCACACCGTGTATGCATTTGTAGCTGCCAAGTTTGTTACATTATTATTCGTAATTGTAGGTGGCATAGTTAGATGCAGTTGCAAATTTCAAAGAAAGATTCAGATTATAATAATAATAATCATTGTTTTGATTCGTTATCGTTGAAACGCATTTTCAAATCTGGTGCATAACATCACCCTCTCACCCCTCGCTCATACTCACTTCATTCATCACTCTCAAACAAAAAAGCAAAATGCAGAAAACCACGCCGCTACGAAGCCCTCACACTTCCACCTCCGATCTCCTCACATGGTCCGAGCAACCTCCGCCGCAATTCTCCCGTGCCGCCACCGCCTCCGGCCACCGCTCTCGCCAGGTCACTACTGTTACTGACTCTGTTTTTTTTTTTTTGAAAAATTTGTTTGAGCATCGCTTTGGTTTGTTCAACTCAATCTGTCGTGAAAGATATATAATGTGCTTTGTTTGTTTGTTCTTCAATTCGCTAACCGTATTTTAGCCTTCCGATAAAATCGGGGAAGTTCTCCGCGGAAGCCAGCTCAGGGATGAAGAAGCACAGAGTCTAGCCAAAAAGTAATACTATCATCTTTTTTGTTTTTTGTTTTTCAATTATATTCCAGTGTTGGTAAGTGTGCATTCAGATCTGCTATTTGTTTCGCTGTGTTTTTTCATGATATTTTTTTTAATTGGTTAGTTTCGTGATCCGATTCACTGTTTATTTACGTTGCTTGAGCTTTTATTTTTGCGGGGACGATCTGTTGGTGATCTTGAAACATAATGCGGTTTTTCCATTACTAGTAGTTTGTGTCGAATATTTTTTTTCCACTCTTTTTATGTTTCCTTTGTTATGAAGAGAGGAAAAAGTATGTATTATGATTTTACACTCAGTCTCTCATGTTATGAAATTTGTGTAAAATTATAAATTAGAAACAAGACATTATTAAAAATTTTAATATGAAAAATTATATTTTTTTTTCTTAAAAATAGTAAAACAAAATTAAAAAATTATAGTAAAATAGAATCTCAAATAAATTACGTATATTTTAATATTTGAAACAGAAATACCTATTTATCTCGGTAAGATATAGTGTATATACACACACCATATAATATCTATATCATAAGGCGACTTTAAATTGAATTAGTGAATAATTAGAAAAGAAAAATTTACGGTGATAACCTACACATTTTTTATAATTATTTTTAAATTCATTATTGTCACAGCATAATTAGTTATAGTGTATATTTTATAGACTTTTTTATATATAATAATACATTAATGAATAAAATTATTATTATTATTATTGTTGTTGTTTATGTTTTTTAAATTAAATTATTTCTTTTCTATTTATTATTGATTTATTCTGCATCAGAATAACCTTTTTTTTTCTCTTCCACTGTTTCCACTTCTCTCCTCCAACCCTTGCTGGGAACATATTGAAAAACTTATCATTGGTCTCCTGCATTCAATTGTTTTAAAATTCTCAGACTTTTAATGATAGCAATCTACACCAAATAATTTTTGTATGCTTAAATCATGATTGATTAGTTAATTATTAAAGGACCTTTTATTAGTAGCATAATTCTGAATCCTCTCACAAAAATTGTTTATATATTATTTTTGGACTCAAATTTCAACCAGATTATTAAATACTATTTCTTATTTTATAAAATCAATAAATATATTTTTTAAATCACCTTCAATCATATTTATTGGGTTTAGTATCAATGTGTAAACATAAAATATTTTAAAATAATACAATTAACTGAAATTAAGGTATATAAAATTTATTTATATTTAAGTCACTAAATATAACTTTTTTGTTTACGTATTGCTGAGAAGAAATATTTTATATGATAAATATGGATGTTTGTTTTGATTTCAAAACATTGAATGCGTTTTTTTTTGTTCAACACATTTTTTTTTCATTATTAAAGTAGTTTTTTGGAAATATTTATTATTGTTCTTATTCTTAACCTATCATCTTTACACAATTGGGTGCAGTGACTACGGACTATTGCTAGTCTTTTCCAGTATGATGCCGCCTGCATATCAGATACCAAAATTTATTTTTAATATATGAATTTAATAATAGAACAAAATTTTGACTCCATACATTGTCAATTAAAAATCATTTTGGATATATTTTTAAAACAAGTATTATAAAAATTAATAAACTTCCAACATAACTATTTGCAAAAAGAATGATAATGTAAATTATATTATGAACGTATTTTAATTAATTTCTTTCTTTAAAAGTCTATTTATAATATAGGATGATATACAATTGATTAATAGTGACAATCTTTAAAATAACGAACTTAAACTCCAGAATGTTTTTTTACCTGTTATGTTCAAAGGTTCGTGTCATATATAATATATAATTTTGTTGTCAAATATATCTTTCCATGTTTCCGCTGTTAAATGATTAGTTGTTAAACTGTATAGCTGCCCCGGAATGGACAGTTGCTTCTTTCCGTTATTAGTTGATCGGTTTATCATTTTGCTCTGTTGTGATTATAACTACCTTCAATAGACTTATTTTTCTGCTTATAGCTATATCGCAGTTTTTATAAAGAGGCTTCCCGCCCAATGAATGAAGTCAAGTTCCATCTCCTCCACCCTATATTTTTTTATTTTTCTCTTTTGTAACATGGTATCAGAGTAATCCAATCTCTTGGTCTTGTTGTTTTCCTTATCTTCTTCTTGATACTCAGGAAACTATGCTCCAGATATAAGATGAAAGAGATGACTGGAAGTGGTATATTTTCTGGTGATACTGAAAATACCACATCAGAAGCCAAGTCTGCAAATTCAGAAAACAGAACAAGCATACGGGTATATGAGGTATGCAAAACGAGATTTCATCATTTGAAAGATTGTTTTTTCAAATACGAACTCATTGTGTTGATAGTATTCTTGTTTTATTTCCCTGCAATTGCATTTCAGCAAGCAATGAATAGAATCAGTCAGATATCATTCAGCACCGAAGGAAACGTTTCTCCTAAGATACCAACCTCTATACCAGAGATAGCAAAGCAGCGTGAACTTAGTGGAACATATCAAAGTGAATCAGAAACGAAGACACAGAAGAACATATCAAGTGCCAAGACCAAGGAGCTCAGCGGAAGTGATATATTTGCCCCTCCTCCTGAAATTCTGCCTCGTTCCCCGGGTGCTGGACGCACTTTGGAATCAAAACAAAGTAAAGACACGAGAGAACCTGTTCCACGAAAAGTGCGCGCTTCGGCGCAAGTTTCTAATGTAAGTGTCTTTAGCTTATGGGCCTTTACCCTAGTCCATATGATTATTTTCTGACCCTAGTTTGCTTATTGTTGTAGGGTGGAGGTGTCCAAAGAAATTTCTTATTCGGTGAAGAGGCAGTTAAGAAGACATCAAGGAAAATACACGAGCAGAAGTTCGCAGAGCTGACGGGCAATAATATTTTCAAGGGAGACGTTCCTGCAGGATCACAAGAGAAAACTTCGAGCAGAGCTAAACTCAGAGAATTGGCTGGGAATAACATATTTGCTGATGGAAAGGCAGAAAACAGAGACCATATACGAGGCGCCCGTAGACCCCCCGGTGGAGGAAGCAGCATCTCGCTGTTTTAAATTGGTTATCTAAATTCGTCCCCATTGTGTGTGTTCTCTAGATTCCCCGAGTTCTCAAAATTGTATATTTATGGTATAACCCCCGACACAGAATAATTAGCGTTACCATAATGGGTGCAAATGTTTAATTATGTTGATGTTGATAAACACAATATTGATAAATAAAATTATTAAGTTTTTTTTTTAAATAAGAATTTTTTACAGTACATCTGGTTTATGCATTTCATGATATAATTGTTGAGATATGATATTGAGAAGTTAACAATTACAGTTGCTTTTATGCTCCGTATGTAGACCAACATAGAGTGAAGTGTGATAATATGTTGTAGAAAAAGATGCAATCGATATTTTATTATTAAAAGGGTACAGCTCTATATGTCATGAATTTCCGACATTCAAAACATATTATTTTAAAAACATCAGGATAGTTTATGCCCTCTCATAAGCAGTATTAACATAAAGACGCCGAATTCCCCCGTCCAGATATATTAACAACAATATCGCATTTATGATTAGAGAAAAAAGAAAAAAATCTAACCAGCAATTCCATGAGAACTGAACAGAGTAAGAGATAACTCTTAATCATCGTGTCCAGCCAGTGCAAGGAGAAATTTCTTATAGTCTCCAGAAGTGTCATTGGCTATTGCACGGTCTAGAGGAACGCTATTTCTTCTTTGGTATTCCTCACCAATTCGCTGCAAATCAACCTCGGCTCTGGTTGCCACCACTCTAGTAAGGGCCCATTCATCAGTTCCCAGTCTATTTATAGCAAGCCTCAAGACTTTCGCAAAATATTTCTCAGGGAATGTCAAACACTTAGTGGCACCCCTCAAAAATTTCAGATATTCATCTTTTGGATCAGCTTTCAGATCCTGCAGACATAAGCCGATTGTTAATTCAACAATAAGTCACTGGTTAATCTTATAATAATCACTTAATGGCAATTTCTATCTTGTCTTTATATATTTTCGTTTTTGGATCAGCTTTCAGATCCTGCAGACATAAGCGGATTGTTGATTCAACAATAAGTCACTGGTTAATCTTATAATAATCACTTAATGGCAATTTCTATCTTGTCTTTATATATTTTCGTTTTTGGATCAGCTTTCAGATCCTGCAGACATAAGCCGATTGTTAATTCAACAATAAGTCACTGGTTAATCTTATAATAATCACTTAATGGCAATTTCTATCTTGTCTTTATATATTTTCGTTTTGAAGTAATCCCAGAATAGTCATCTACTACATAAAATTATAACAGGAAATCATGTTTCTTAAAGTGAACAGTGACATTATCGACAACAAAAGTTCAGCACTGCAGTTGATACTAGAAGCGATTAATACTCGGCCAGGTTGTCTATACCTTGTTTATGGCATTCCCGAACTCATCTTTGTAGTGATTCAGAGTTGCTGCTAACTGTGCTCTACTCCTTGTTGACAAAATCCTGATCAGTTCTTCATCATTGTAGGCCTTCTTTGAAATCTTCTCATGAAGCAGTTTAGCCTCAGATTTTGCCAGTGGCATGCTCACCTCCTCCCCCTCATAACGGTATGTGCTCACAAGAGGAACCAATAGCTGTTATTATCAAAAACAAAGTTTCATCAGGTAATGGGAAAAAAAATGTCTGAAAAGAATTGTTAGACCCCGTGCATGTCTCGAATCGCTTATTTTTTAAAGTTCACTAAGTAACGTAGAAGAAGTTATGTTTGGACGTAAAAAATGGGGATTAGCCTTTAAATAAAACAAGACTGAATGGTTATATCCATATTCTAAAGGGGCACGTACTCATTATTTGGACGTAAATCTGGGACACGTTTCCTAAACAAAGGTTCTTTTTTAAATACAAAAGGCTTATTTAT
>Ga0214544_1000858_pt1 | contig 59929 bp, 34 predicted proteins | sample CNSS3metaG_FD_160074 | JGI IMG/M metagenome (GOLD analysis project Ga0214544, IMG submission 160074) | Root nodule microbial communities from cowpea collected in UCLA plant growth center, Los Angeles, California, USA - CNSS3 | ecosystem: Host-associated > Plants > Roots > Nodule | place: USA... | reverse complement strand
ATACTGACACCACTCTCAACCCAAAACCTTAAGGCAATGGGTTTATGGGCCTTGATCCTTATATGGTGCTCTACTTTCTCAATACTGGTCAATGTGGGACTTAGACTCACACTTGGATTCCTAACATGGTCATCGCTGGAAGGTAGCCGTACGTTGTCCGGCATGGTCTTAGACTGTGTTATGCCAGCGACACGTACGAACACGTATCCACGTGATGCCCTCTTTTCTTTCTTTAGAATTTTCGTGCAAACTTTTTCTCGTCATGTTAAACTCAAGTTCGTTGAAACTATATTAATTATAAGAAGTTATTTGTTTTTATTATTTACTTGGAAAATATATTTTCTTCTGATAATATTGCTCTTAAGATATTGCCGTCAAAATCGGTAACTTCAATTTCTCCACTTGGTCGTAGCTTATATACACAATGCACTATTTGAGATTGTTCAAGTATGATATATTCGTATACGATCTATTATATATTTGTAACAAATATAAAATAACCTATTAAGTTAAGTTAGATAATTTTTTTTGACATCTTGAAACTTCACTGTTTGGTTAAGTTGAGGTTGTTGGAAACGGTGCATCTTATGCAGGTGAAGGTCTGTGATCTTGAAGGGAAAGTAGTGGGTCTATTATTCGGTGCGAATTGGTACCCACCATGCCGCGTATTCACCCAAGTCCTAGTTGGAATCTACGAGGACTTGAAAAGCCGTTTCCCTCAGTTTGAGATTGTGTACGTGTCCTCTGACGAAGACTTGGATGCTTTCAGTAGCTTCTATGGGAACATGCCATGGCTAGCGATACCGTTCTCCGATTTGGAAACAAAGAAATGGTTGACCAGAAAGTACGAGGTGGAAGGCATTCCGTGCTTGATTTTGTTGCAACCAGAGGATGGTAAAGATGAGGGAACAGTTCGTGATGGGGTTGAACTTGTTTACCGTTACGGAGCCGAAGCTTACCCATTCTGTAACGAGAGGTTGGAGCAGCTGCGAAAAGAGGACAAAGTGAAGCGTGAAAATCAAACCCTCGTTAATTTGTTGTCAAACCAGCATAGAGACTATGTTTTGAGTCACACTCACTCTGGACTTAAACAGGTAAGTAACACTCTAGAGTGCATGCCACTGTTCCTATAGAAGTGCATGCAGAGGTTCCTGTTCCTATTCCTATTCATGTTCATGTTTATTCATGTTCCTGTTCCGCGTGACGGGTGTTGGTTTTGTAAACAGGTACCTGTTGCTTCTCTAGTGGGTAAAACAATTGCACTCTACTTCTCCGCGGAGTGGTGCGTGCCATGCGCCAAGTTCACTCCCAAACTGATTTCCGTTTACGAGAAGATTAAGCAGGAGCTAGCGGAGAAGGGAGAGGAAGACTTCGAAGTTGTGCTGGTATCCAGCGACCGTGACAGAGCATCGTTTGAGTCATACTACAGCAGCATGCCTTGGTTAGCCTTGCCTTTCGGAGACTCCGAGACGAAGAACCTCGTTCGACACTTCAACGTGCAAGGGATTCCATGGTTGGTGATCATAGGTCCTGATGGTAAAACAATAACAGTGCATGGTAGGAGCTTGATAAACTTGTACCAAGAGAACGCGTACCCTTTCACGAACGCCAAAGTGGAGGAGCTGGAAAAGCAGCTTGAGGAAGAGGCCAAGGATCTTCCGGCACTGGTTTATCACGAAGGGCATCGACATGACCTGAATTTGGTGTCTGATGGGAACGGTGGAGGACCCTTTATCTGCTGTGTGTGCGATGAACAAGGGTCTAGTTGGGCCTACCAGTGTCTCCAATGTGGTTATGAAGTGCACCCCAAATGCGTCAGAACAGTGGAACGTCAGAACAGTGTGTTAATAACTAATTAACTTGCTGTTCTAATTAACTGAGTCATCTCGTTTGTGGCCAAGAGGGTGAAAACTTGAGTTGGCTATATACATATATATCTATAAACACAGATATAAATATATATTCTAATCCGCACCAGGGTGGGGACTGGAATAATGTCCTTTAGTATTATTTAGATTCCATTGTGGAGCTTTATATGGGTGTTTTTCTACTTGTTGGGAATATACGTGGCCGAAACAAAATGACAATATGATAAAGCGAAAGGAGATACTACCATCGATAAGGAGTGGAAACGGACGTGATCTGAATTTAGGTTTGAATGTTGATTTTCTGTCGGAAAAATGGTCATTCCTTGTTCTTAAATGATTAAGACGTTTATGAATTTGAGGAATCAACTATTTTTTCTTCATAGCATTAGAGAAAGGTGTTGTTTCGTCTTCCATATTTTTTGAAACTAAGATTAAAATTTCTAATAATGTAATAATATGAATAGATATGATCAGAGTATAAACGAAATTGTCATGTACTTATGTGTTTAAATACGATTTTAATATATATATACGATTCTTTTGTTTCTTCAAAAAATTATGGAAAATTTAAATATAAAGTATTTTTAATTACTTTTATTGTATTTATGTATATCATTCCAAAGCACCGTCTAATGATTTTATTTTGTTTTTTTAGATAATAAAATTGATGAAGTTAAATGACATTAAGAACTAATTTTATTTAGTTGTATTCAGAGAGTAGTATTTCATAATTTTTTTTAATTTATTAATAAATAAATACGTTATAAATATTTACTTTCAATTGTGTCCAGAGTAAGAATGATAGGTGGTGGAACAGTAATTACTCAAAGTTTTTCTAATCCAAAAAAAAATTAATAAATAGTATTCTATTTTTGTAAATATTAATTCGAACGCTGTCTTTACTCAAACATAATTCTATTTTTATTTTGAAAGTGGGCCCGCGCCTCCTTACTTATGCGCAACAGTCCAGAATGGTTCCGCCTTCTTTTTAACCCAACTAACACGTCGTCGTTTGAAATTTTCCGTCACATTTTTTATCCCAACCTTCAACGGAAAAGTGAACAAGTATCGATCAAGTAGAAATGCTATCGTTTCACTCATGTGGATGTTGCCGCGTTTCAACATCCACAGCGTTCCATTTCCAGTTTCGTACCTCACCTTCTTCACTCTTTCTCTGTTCTACGAGCTATAAATTTCGTTCTACCACAGCGAGCGCTGGTTCTGGTTTCTCTGGCGACTCAGACTCCGATGGAGATAGAAAATTGAACTTCTCCGGTGTGCGGCTGGAGGAGGCTGTCGATAGCACAATAGGATCTACAAAACTAAGACTCGATAGTTGGATCTCTTCCCGCATCAACGGCATTAGTAGAGCACGCGTTCAATCAAGTATCAAATCGGGACTCGTTCATGTCAATGGTCGTGTCGTTGATAAGGTAATCTCAGAGCTGCGTTCATGCACTAGATTCTGAACCTGATTGTAACGTTCGTTTTGTACAGTACTAAGAAAAACTGCAATTACCTGTAGATGACCGGCTCGGATTGTGTGTGCGAGTGTTTTTGGTTTCTCTTAAATTGAGTTTCAAAGTTATTTGTGACAATTTGTGCAACGATATAAATCTGCATATTTCAGTTGTGGAAGATATCCTGTTTATGCGTAGCTTATACTTGAATAGAAAATGTGCAGTGCTTAAATTTTAGAAAATATTCCATTTCCCGGTTTTTAGATATTGGAGGCGCCTCCTTTCGGTAATGATAGCCTTGTTGAAATTGAAATTAATCTGTAATGCTGGTTTTCTTTGCTGCGATCGGAGAGTTTAAGGAATCACCATTACACAGGACTCGTACTTTAGGATCACAATGAGTAGAGCTTGGACTAGGCACTATACCGCAGTTCATGAATCCATATCTGCACACGTAGAAACTTTAGTGTCCATCCTTGTACCTATGTATATTCGTAGTATGCCTATATTCACACTCATTGACCTGACTGTTTTAGTTAAATGAAATATAATTTCCTTTTAATGTATTCTATTTTTGACAAACTAATAAAATAGAATGGCTATGTTAATAATAAAGTTAACTAAGACGTACTATTAACTGAGAATTTAACATCGTGCTGGACTGAAAAATGACTAACTACTCCTGAAACTAGATGACATAAGAACATTGAGCAACATAATTACCGCAATAGGATTTAGTCTTTTGAAATGGGAAGTGTACAATCTTTTAGACTTGTGACCAGTCACCAACTTATTTGCATTGTTGCGTAAGTATGGAATTCTTTTATAATTGTATACTAATAAACTATTAAATAATCAATCTGGATATTTAATTACTCAGAAATCCATTTCCTTAATATTTTGTGGGAAATACTCATGTCATATCCAGAGAAGAATCCATTTAGAAGATTATTTTTCTATCAATCATGAATATTTTTACGGTTATCATCTGAATCCAAATTTGTATGCCTTCTTCATTAAGATGTTCGATACAATGTTCAGAGTCTAACGACAGCTTTTTCTGAATCTGTTGACAAAAGACTGTAATAAATGATTGATATGTTCCACATGACAGTCAAAATGCAAAAATGATTTATTGATTCCTAGGTGATTTACAAACACCTGCACTTGACTGTATTTTTGACACTGGTATTTGTTTGGTAATTTCAGAAATCAAAGCATCAACCAGAGCAATGTGCTTTGGTTAGTTGCGGGGATTATAATTCTTGATTAAGTAATCATAATTTTCTTTTTCATTTGCAATAGCTGGATTCCTTCATTATCCCTTGATAGGTTTAATCGTTGTCCAGTCTTCCCACTTTTAATTTTAACTGTTTTGAACTACACAGATTAAGTTACATTTTTTAATTGACGTTTGAGCAGGCTTCTTTCAACGTCAAAGCTGGGGATCAGATAAAATGCACAATCGCAGAGTTGCAGAAGTTGAGGGCTGTGCCAGAAAATATACCTTTGGATATAGTTTATGAAGATGAGCATGTTCTAGTCATAAATAAACCTGCACACATGGTAATTCTGAACCTTACTTGTAAGATTTTTGTGAAGTTATCTATCTTTTTAACTCCAATTTCTAATCATGTAAGGACTATTCACAAGGCATAATTATTAGCAGCTAATACTGAAATTACCAATTTCATTATTTGGTCTACTACCTAGGTTGTGCATCCAGCTCCTGGAAATACGTCGGGGACACTTGTCAATGGCATTCTTCACCATTGCAATCTTCCAAATGTTGAATTTTCTAAAGATGAAGCTCTTTCAGATACAGAAGATTCTGATGATGAGGTTAATAGCTATGGCTCCATGGCAAGTTCTTATGAGGGATCACATTCTAGACTGTCTATGTCATCAATTCGCCCAGGGATTGTACACAGATTGGACAAAGGCACAAGTGGGTTACTTGTTGTTGCAAAGGTGTTTCTTGGACTTTCTCAAAACCTTGCATTAGCACCCAATTTAGCAAAGAAAGGAATTTCTTGTTTATTCGTTGAAAAATTGACATTCCATTTTGTTCCTTCTATTTGTATGATTTGCTATCAGGATGAGCATTCGCATATGAAATTATCCGAGCAATTTAAACAACGCACCATCAAGAGGGTTTATGTTAGTCTTACTGCTGGGGTACCCACTCCGGTTTCTGGGCGAGTTGAGGTTCCAGTTGGCCGTGATCTTAATAACCGGTTGCGTATGACTGCTGTAGCTGGACCAGTCAATTCTAGAAAGGCCCGTCATGCTGCTAGTAGGTGATTTATGGTCCTGATACACTTCATTTATATTTGGTTATTTGCTAACTAATGTGAACTATATTTAGTAGCCTCTTATCATATTCGACTTTTTGTGAAATTTGGAACATATCAATTGAAATTTACATAAAATACTTCAAATATTTACATGACATGGAATTCAATTTTTATCATTTAATCCACACGAACTCGACAATTAGTTTAACTTGTGTGACTGGCAAATGTGATCTGGAAGATATTTGATCCATGGGGTTTTCCATTAAAAATCGATCAAAACTAAAATCATTGAGTATTTCACTTTGTGTGATCCATTAAGTGGCAGGATGCCCATGAGGACAGGTATATTTAAGGTTTTATAGCAAGTGCTACACCAGGAGCATGTGTTCATCTAAAAGTTTTTTGTTTACCATATCTCAGGTACAGAGTAATCGAGATACTTGCTGGGGGAAGTTGTTCATTGGTTGAGTGGAAGTTGGAAACTGGACGCACTCATCAGGTACTTAATGACGCATAACTTCGGAGAAATGATGCATGGATAAATTACATTTTTTCCCCTGATGTTGAGCTCGTATACTGCATAAACACTAGTTTACCTATTTTGAACCCGTATGTTTGCCGAAACAACTTTCAGTCAACTTTTATAGTTAACCGTCTGAAGATGTATAAACACTACATGCTATCATCTAAAACACATGAATCTTCCCCATGGGAATTTGTCTTTTAAACTGGGGAAAACAAAAAAGGAGGGTTTTTGGAAAGTAAACTGGACTGAAGATATTTATGATTCTAGTTTTACTTTATATTGTAATTGGTGATTTGGAATTGTAATTTCTTTTTGGATGGCCATTTATCTGTTTCGCATAGTCTTAATAGAAGGTTTGCAGAATTCCCTGTGAAGTGAGTTTGGGAGGTCTGAGAGTTGTCAGCACAGGGTCCTTCACATCTTGTTTGCAGATTTTGCCGGTGGAATTTAAGTAGAGCTTTGCTGTCCTTTCTTTCTTCCTTTTACAAAAACTTCCTTTATATTTCAGTTAGGAAGTTAACTTCAGTTGAGTTTGAAGAAAAGCAATTCACTGTAGCTTTTAAATCAATTAGAGTTTAAGGTGAATTTTACCTTTAACTGGATTTGAAAAAATGTGTCAAACATGTTGGCACAAAAGTAAACTGGAAGTGGATTTGAACGTTCCAACTGAAATCCAAGGACACCCTATATATTTACACAATTGTAAACGAATAATAGATACCAATATTTGGAAGAAAAATCTCTAATGGCATTTAATATTTTGAAGAATATTATTCCACTAGAACTAGCTAACAATTTACCTCCCAAAACAATCCATATTTACTTTTGTAGATCCGTGCTCATGCTAAGTATTTGGGAGTTCCTTTACTCGGTGATGAGGTGTATGGAGGGACAAAAAGCATGGTCTTGTCTCTACTAAGGCCCCGAACTCCTATCAGTTTGCATGGCAAAATTGTTCAAATGGTTTCTAGGCTAGATAGGCCTTGCCTTCATGCTTTGACTCTCGGGTGAGATGATAAAAGCCTATTAACGTTTTAAACCTTGCTTCTTATCTCTTTTCATAACAAAGTTGTTAAGGTTTTGCGGTTATTCCTTTGTTTTTGTAGGTTTCAGCATCCCCATACAGGGGAGCTGGTGCACTTTTCATGTGAACCCCCTGTAGACTTCGATGAGATTTTGAGCCAGCTTCGTAGAATTGGTAGTGAGAGTGTTTCTTTCTCAAAGCGTTCAAATTTTTGACGAGGGCACTGCATTCATATTTTGTAAGCAGCTTCGTCTTGTCAAATTACTTCGCATTCTGTTTGTTTTTTCAATTTTTTTGTTTTTTTTTTTTTTTTTTTTTATATCTGTAAACTATTGTTAGATAAAAGTCTAGATATGTGCATCATTTTGCATTTACATAATACTAGTAGTTCTTTTATCAATTTTAGCTTTTTATTTTTTTAAGTTGTTCAAAATTAATAAAATAAGACAGACTGAACAACAACAAAGTCAATGATCTATTTAAATGAAATACTCCGTAAGAACTTATAAAGGTTATGCTTAAACTAATCGGTATAAACTTTCACATATAGTTTTCCTAAATTTTAACTTACTGAAAAAATCATGTTATTTTTTTCTTTTTATTTTCCTAATTTAGAAGTCCCTAGAGATCTCCTTTGGCAATTTCCTCCAATGTCGTTTTTTATTCCTCTCCACCTTTTGACATGACAAACAATCATGCTTCCTTCTTTTTTTTTTTTATTGTAGTCTCTTTAGGTCTTGCTTGTAATGTGAAAATCATCTTAACTGATTTTATCAGCTTTACTCAAGCAGTGATGCTAACCTTTTCTTGTATTGTATTTTGCCTTTTTAATTTGACTACACTTAATATTTCAGTTAAATTACACTTACCTATGTCTCATTTTTTTCCTTGTGGTTAGTTTGATGTTTAAGGTACGATACATAATGATATTCTATTTTATTATAATTAAATTGTTTCAATGTATCAATATCATATTCTTTATCCTATTTTATTGGTGGTGTATTTTTTGTCTTGAAAGTAACTAGATAGGATAATTGTTCTCCCTTATCCTCTCTCTTGATAGCCCATCTTGGTTACAATAATTGTTGTATACAATCCCTGTCATCACCACCATTATTTCTATTGTTTTAATTATGTCGACCATATTGTAACTGCCATTACATTATTATTACCATTCACTACCTGTTTCCACCATGTTCATATAATATGTAATCATTGAACATTTGTGCAGTTATTTTTTAAGTAAAAGAGGTTGTGTGGTTACCCAAGTTATATAATTATCAAACAATAACTTTATCTTTATTTAGTAAAGATAAAACAATACAATTCAAAAGTGATCTCAAAAAAGTGATTATTTTTCTTTATATAAATAACAATTTAAAAGATTGTGCAATTACCTAATTTGTATTATTATTATTATTAAATAGTAGATTTATTTGTATTTGGTAAAAGGATAAAACAATCTAATCCAAAAGTGAACTCAAAATATAGTTATAAAAAAATGTTTTTCTTTTTGTTTATATAGTAAGACAAATTGGGAAACCACAACCTTCTTTTTTCTTAAGATAACTACAAACCTTCAATGGTTCCAAAATTTACATGACTGCAGTTTTTTTACATCTTAAAAAAAAATCATTCTTCTGAATTTGTATCCGTTTTCTTTTTATTTCTTAAAATTGTGTCATTTTAGTAAAATTTAAAGGTGACCACATCGTTCTTGTATGTCTGTTAAAATAATAATTTCTTTTTAAAAGTTTAAGCAAGTTCTATGATGTTAGTGCAAAATGTTTATATTATGTCAAGTATTAGTTCTTAGTGTAAATTTGAAATATTTAAGTAAAAAAATTGGGTTGCATGCTTACAGTTTGGTAAAAGGGAAATATTTTTTAATTAAAAATTAAATAAAAAATATTTAAAAGTTTTTTTTAATTGCATTAGTTGAATATTAGTTGAATGATAAATATTGATACTATAATTTAAATTTGTAACAGTTACTAATTAAATTCAGTTATTAATTATAATGAGATGATTTATTATGTTAAGCTAATAATTTTTTAGTTCATTTAATTAAACAAGTTAATAAATTAATTAAATAAAAATATTTGTGTTAAATTTGATTTAAATATTTAATAAAAAATAAAGTAATTTTTCGATGGAGTAAATCAGAATTGACAGTTATCTAAACATGACAAATACTCTGTTTCATTTTATTTTATTTTTTTACGAATCCAAAACAGAGTGATCAAAATAAGATCAACTAATTTGTTTTATCACCTTTAGTTTAGGATTATTTTTATACAATTTCTAAATATAATGATGTGATTATGTAAGAGTCTAAAAAATAATATAAAAACTACAAAAAATACTTTTTAACGAAACTCCTGTAAGAGGATCTTTCTCGACTCTAAAATTAATTCATATTCATTCCCATCTCAAAGTAAAATTTCAACTATATGTTTTATCCTTATCTATTTTATACTCGTATCGATATATTTAGTAAATAACTTTACAAAAATCAAGAAAAAAAATATTATGTCACTAAAAAATATAATATTAAAACTTTTCAACATTAAATAGTAATAAATAAACTATACTTTTTTAAATTTTAAAAGAATGCCAAATATATTAAAAGTGTCTTAATAAATTAGATAAACCACCTATATATTTATTAAATTATTTTATAAAAAATCTAAAAATAAATAAAATATAATGTCATTAAAAAATATAATATTGAAAGATACACATTTTATCCTTTTCAAAATGAAAGAATAATAATAAACAAATTATACTTTTACAAATTTTTAAAAAATATAATAAAAAATCTAAAAAAAGAAAATATGATGTCATTAAAAAACATAATATTAAAAGATACACATTTTATCCTTTTCAACATTAAATAATAATAAATACTTTATACTTAAATAAATTTTAAAAGAATGCTAAATATATTAAAAATATCTAAATAAATTAGATAATACCTGCAAATATAGATTTATTTGTTATCAATATTATTCCTAAATATTTGAGATATTCATTTTAGGTTGTCGCCCTTACCCTTGTCATGGGGAGAATGTCGTAAGCGAATTTGAATATGCACTTGAGTTTATCACAATAATCCAAACTTAAACAAAAAACATATGAATATGCACTTGAGTTTATCACAATAATCCATACTTAAAAAATAAAAAAACATATGACTGTATAACCCACATCTTAAATGAACTTCAATTTTAGTAGACCACATCCACCTTATTGTACCCAGAAAAATAAAGTAAAGAATAATTCTAATATACTTCAAACACATTTTAAGTGTTCATTACATTAAAACAGAAAATTTAAAATTCAAATATAAAGTATAAAGTACATTAAATATTTTAGGTTCTTCCAATTTTCACTCTCAAACTTTGTTCATTATATCTACAATACTACATGCAAACAAAAAAATTGCCTTAATTTTTGTATTGAGACAAGAATAAATGTTTTGTATGTCAGAATCAAAGTAGCATAGTATATGCTGGAGGTGAGTTATGACTTTAAATTGAAGGCAAACTCAGAAAAACTATTTGAAATTCAAATGGAAGTTGAATGCAAATCGAAGTTTTTTGTTAGGTGAAACCCTCTCTAACAACACAGAATTAAAATCCTAATAAATTGGATTGTAGCATTAGACTTCTTTTTCCGGGGATGAGGGTAACCACGGACTCCACGTGTAAAACTCATTCATTTTTTAGCTAAAAAATGCAAACTGGCACTAGCTTAAAAATGCAAACTGAAACCCACAAGGCTTACATGGGTAGGTAGTACGCTGGCCTTTGCCTAGATACCCAGTTCTAACCCAAAAAACATCTAAATTTTCTGTAATAAAATTTAACTATATGTCACCCTAGACAATAAATCATTTCTATAACGACTAAAGTATGTGAATGTGATTTTACTTATACTTATGCACAACTACAATGAATAGTTGTGCAACATAATAATCATACTAATAAATGAGATTAACTATATAATGGTGACTTGATGACGAACATTTAAACCAAGAAACAACACATAATAAAAATTACACCAATACTGCTGGAAAAATATTCTTTTTTACAAACTAAAATTTGTTTCTTCTCCAAATATGTTTTTCTTTCTTCTTAGAAACACATCACATTCTCAAAAACTTCTCTATGACCGATATGCTATCCTTTCACTATGTTAAATTACAAAATTATCTCTACTTGTATTCAACCCATCACTCCCTAGTGAGCCTCTTACCTAGAGACATCTTCCCTTTGAAAACTCTATTAAGACTAAAAATTGTAACTCCAATCATTAACCATAACCACTCTTTTTTCCCTCAGCAGCGCCAAATTATCTATCCATGGGGAAAGAAAAAGTAAATGATTGTATTCTACATGTGAAGAAAACTGGCGCACCTAAGCAAAGGAAAATATCACCAGGTATAAGAGGTTAGTATGAATGAATTGAACCTGTGTTTCTCCAGTCCAAAAAAGCGATGAAATACTCACTATACCACATTAACCCTGCAAATATAAAACCATCAGGTGCTCGGTAAATGTGTCAACTGAGGAGGTTCAATGATCCAACAACCACAGTAAGGTAGGTGCTACAGTGTTTACTATGTGAACATTCATATATACAATGAGATGTTTTGCAAAACAAGGCAAAAAATTGTTTTTGGAGAAACAATGGCTGACCATCCCTGGACTTTTTTTTTTGGTACATAGCAAATATATTATTTATATATAATTGAGAAGTCCGGTCTAGAAAAAGGCGGGAGGTGAATTTTCATCTGAAAGTTATCTTAGATCATATGTGACTATTTACAAAAAAAGAATACCTTCATAATTGGTATCTAGAAGTACCTGCAAAGATGATGGCTCAAACCTTGTACTCACGGAGATGCATCCACTTCGTCGAAGACCATTTATTTCCTCTAATTACTGGACAACCACCTGGAAGCAAAGATAAAATTTAAATTAATTTACAAGTCATTGGGTTCCTGGAACCAAAAGAAATTGTGAGAATAGAATAATGTGTCGTGTGGCTTTTAATTTCCACAAGTGGTAAGAAAAAAGTATGGAATGACATGGCAAGAATATTCTCAACATATGGTTCATATATAACATATTCATTATAATTTTCTCAGAGGCCTGAAATAGAGCAAACATGCAGAAGAATAAACACAGCAGCAAATGCATACATCAATCAGAGCCTAAATGTAAAAAAATGGCTCATAATTGAATGTGGTAAAATATGTATAAATTTGAACTTAGCGCACTTTAGTAACAATCTGTATTTACAGTTCATCTGGTGACAATTATGAACAGTTTCTAACCATGTAAACTGGATGGATCTAATGTGGCATCAGGCCTCATGCTCCAAAATAGCAGAGCATCGCCTCTTTTTGGTTTCACGGACAGACCCTTTCTTGCACATTGGGATAAATCATTCCACCATGGCACAGAGCTAAAATTTGCATTTGCTGCAGGAAATACAGTCTCACCACCTTCTTCAACATCTGAACTGCAGATAAAGCAGAAAAAAAAAACGTAGGGACATATCATGTTTCAATCTAAAATCCATTAGAAACCACAGGCAAGAACATAATTTGCAAACACAATGACAGCTTACAGGTACATAAGAACTGTAGCAATCCGTTGGCCTCCATTCTTAGTGTTGAACTCATCAAGGAAGTAATCATAGTGAGGCTCGTATTTTTGCCCTACTTCGTAATGAAGAATTTGAAGTCCTTCTCCATTCTCTGAAGATGTTAAATTTAAGCATTAGTAAATGAGAAAAAATAAATAGTCAAATCATGCCCACGGATTGGAAATGCTATTAACAAACATAAAATGTTTTTGACAAATACATATGCATATACACAGTGGCCCTTAGTCCAGCTAGGCATAGGTTCATGGAGCCCTGTGTCCAAACCCAGAAAGGACCTCCTGTGTTTCCATTTGCCCCATGGACCTCCCAAGTCATGAATCTCAGAATATAACAAAAATAAATGTACTGAGACAACTTCATTATGACATTAAAAAATACTCTGGTTATGATCTCCATCCCCTATATACAGAACAATTACTACAATAATTTAGGGACCTATAAACAGAACATGGGAATTTAGAGAGCAATGTGAATACGGAAAATGAAAGAACTAGAAATAATACTTCAGTTGTTACATATTGAATGACAACAATGAAAAGAGAACAATTCTCCTCCAAGTATTTTCACTTTCTACAAAAAAATTAAAATAAAAAATAAAAAATACAAACTAAGTTCCTAAATGCTAACAAGTCTTTATAGATCTCCTTCTATCACTCTAACTATTAAAGTGATGCCCTCGCTCTTCCCCCTATAATCACCAAACTAATTCTGTAACTACTTTGTAACTAACTCCAACATCCCCACTTCACAAATTCCATTGAATCCTAATCTTATTCTGAATGGGGAAAAGTAGCAAAACAGTTCAGAATGCCAGATAACAAGCAAACTCACCTTAAGATAATTATGATTTTCAAGTTTAATGATAGATGTAAATAATTTCAAGAGCTTTTATGTAAAAAAACTATAGTTCCGCTTAACCTGAAATGCGAGCAATTGGTATACCAATACCTTTTGTATGGCTAAGCAACATATCCAGCTAATCAAACCAAATGAACGAAAAAAGGAAAGAGATAAAACTCATACCTACAGGTATGAAGGTAAAGTCAGCAATTCGTTTCTCTATATCCTGAACAACTTTGTCCCTTCCTCTCTTCAAAAACATTCCTGAACTAGTTCGAACCCTACAAGCAGGAGATATCTAGATTAGTTCATTGCAACTAGACTCTCAAAAATGTGTACAAAAATGAAACCCACAATTATTGGTTCCATTAAAAAACACAGGACAAAAGATCAAACCTGCTTTCTGTACTCTTCCCAGTCTTGCTATCAACAACACTTGATTTTACCATGTAAGGTTTGGCAAGTTCAATCAAGTACTCACATTCTTCTTTTGACTGCTTCAAATGATAAGTAAAATTAACATTTGCATAAAATATAAATTTCAGCAGTTTGCAACTGCAAGAATTTACAGCAGTAAAATACAATCTCTCAGTAAACCCTAAGTCTTTCAGCAAGTTTGAGTTAACCCAAAATCTAAATATTACACACGAACACCAGAAATTTCTTTTATCCCAAACTAAACAGAAGATCTCACTTATAACTCAGTCATCCCTGAGCCTAACCAATAATTGCAAAGATTTCAATTGGAATACCACAATTTTCCTTGATAGTTGACACAGACGCATCATCATAGATTTAGCACTGTATTCTATACTTTGAACAATTTGATCATACAGAAAACATTGAATGAACGAAATATTCGCGATCTCAACTGTACAACAAAAAAAAAAAAACAAGACCTACTAATTGGAACACCTCAATTTCTTGTATAGTTGATACGGACACAGAATCATAGACTTAGCACTCTAATCAGTGCTCGAACAATTTCATCATCCAAAAAAACATTGAAGGAACGAAATATTCGCAATCTCAAGGGTTCAACAACAACAACAACAAAAAATGACCTAAGAATTGGAACACATCAATATTCCTGTATAGTTGAAACGCTCGCAGAATCATTATCAGAATCATAGACTTAGCACTCTAATATACGCTTGAACAATTTGATAATCCAGGAAACCATTGAAGGATCGAAACATTCGAATCTCAACTGTTCAACAAAAAACTCATGACCTAAAAAAATTAAAGAACGAGAAGTGGCAGATCCATAAGTAGATGAACGAAAACTGACCAGAAAATTGTGATAGATAAACGCTCTTGGCTCCCAGGAGAGAATTTCGGTCCACTGCTCCGGATTTTTCTCCAAACTTTCACCGCGCAACAATTAAACACAAAAATTACGATTAAACGCATGTTCATCTAAAATGAAATCGAACGGAGCAGAATGAATTCACAGTTATAGCACCTTTGAGAGGTCTTGCGCCTGAAGGCTGCGAGATCCGCGGTTGGAAAATCGTCATCGGTAGTCGGAAAATAAACAATGCCGAGAGCGAGGAGCACGACAAGGATAAGAGTGAGGAAGAAAAGCATCCACAAAAATAGTGAAAATGTTGACCACTTCTTCCCCTGTGCACGGGTATGCACATGCTTTCCCTTCGCCATGTGCTCGGTGAACAACGGAATCTGTTCCGTTCCAAAACCCTAACAATGAATGTAGGATTTACTCAGTCCTACTTAAACAAATTAGTCCTCAGAATGTTGTCACGGTTTGGTTGACTCCAGCAGTTATTCATTACTCAGCCAAAATATTTCCCCGGTTTTTTTCCTAACAAGTGCTCTTCCTCTTTCTTTCTAAATAATTTTTAAAATGTAAATTCCAAATGCAGAAAGTTTGTTGACATGTCGCTTTGGTGGCGTGTTGTATGTTTTTTTGTTTTAGTAACGCGCCACCAAAAATTTAATTTAAAATATAATCTGTCTTCTTAATAAATTGAATCGCATTAATTGATGTTATATGATCTTTTAATGCAGGTTTATAAGCTTTCCAAGTTTTATTATTAATATTATGGTTTTTTAATTTAGTTTTCTTCTCAAAAAAATAAAAAGGAAAATTAAGTTTAGAGCTATCAAAATGTTATAGAACCCACGAACCAACCCGACTCATCACGGGTTTGGGTCGGGTTGAATTAAATTTTTTTTATAAATTTCAATATGAATTGATTTTTGACCCGATTTATCCGGTTGAACCCGTGGTGAGTTGGGTTGGCTCACCAACCCGCAGATAAAAGGGTCACATAAGTGTTTTTATTTATTTTTATTAAGTTGAACTTTACATTTGGGTCATGTTAAGTTGTTTTTTTATCCAACACATAAATAATTTGTATTTTTTTTATTTTGGTTTGTATTTAGATTGTATTAAAGTTTATTTGGATTTTAATTAGAATTACAATTTAGTTTTGACGAAAAAAAATTAATATTTTTTTAATTAAGTGAACCCGTAAGTCAATCCGCTGTGGGCTGGGTTAGGTTTGAATTTTTTTGACTCGCTAAAAAGTAAGCCGGGTTGGGTTGACTCACTAAATCATCAACCCATGGTGAATCGAGTCGGATCAGACCAGATTATCCATTTTAACAACTCTGATCAAATTAAATATTAAAAGATGAAAGTAATAATCACTAGTAATAAAACATTTAAACAAATAAAAAATTTATTCTGACTGTTAAACAAAATAATCAATTTTTTTACAAGCTTAATACAAAATACTTAAAAGTTATATTTTTTATTTACTTTTACTATTTTGAATGTTGCTTTTTTTTTTAAGCTAATGAGTGAAATATTTTTCATTCAGAGTTAAATAGTTAATTATGTTTTTAAGTCTTCAAACAAGTAAAATTGGATTTTTCTTGCTATAACTTTAAACTAATTTTATTCGAAATATATGATTTCTAGACAATCAACGTTATTAATAATTTATGATATAATAAATGACATTAAATAATTTATGATGTAATAAACCGAGGTTGTTAGATGAGATCATACATGATTTACATATACGATGAAATTCATACAAAATAAATAATTCACTTAAATTAAAAAATTAAATAAAAACATACTTCAATCTATAATGAAACATTGTTATAATTCACCAATAGAATTATATTAACTCAGTTAAAAAAATAAGATTTATAATTGTAATATGATATTTTATTAGCAAGCATTTTGTAAATCAATTTAACATATGTGGTATATTAACTCAATAAATTTATTAAAATTATTGCATTTTTTAATATGGTATTTTGGAAAATTATTATTTCATAATGAAATTATGTGACTTAAAAGTAATCATATTTTAAATTATTTAATAATGATTAAAACTTTTGTTAATAAAATTTGAAAATTGTTGAAGTTATAAATTGAATTGATTATTTAAATAAATATTGTAAAATTTTATTTCTTTAAATTCATTAAAAAATTATCTATAAATAATTTATGTTAAAATTTAAAATTATAATTTATTCAAATGATAGCGAAATTAATTTTCAAATTAAAAATAATAACTCAATAATATTTATAAAAAACTTAAATTTTTTTTTTTAAATAATAATAGAAAGGTCTTGCTAATGTTTAAGTCACTATATAAGAATAATTATAAATATTAAATTTTACAAAAATTTCATACACAATTGTCGTGACAATAATAACCAATGATGTAATTTATTTTATTTAGAAGAAAAAAATATTCAAAAATATTATAGAATTATAATTGATAATTTATTTGATATAAAAAAGAAAATAATAATATTTAAGTAATAAAATAATTTTAATGTTGGTGTACTGTTTATTTTTCTCTTTAACAGTCTATCTTTGATTTTAAGGTTGTTAAAAATTAAAACATAATTAATTACCAAGTCATAAAATGTTAAACATTTAAACTTTTTTTAACTTTTTTTTTAATTTTTTTTTGCATTAAATAAATTATCAGTAATATATTATTTATATCCTTTAAATAAAGTAAAATATGCATTAATGAATATAAAGATAAACAATTATTTATCAGGATAAATTACAATTGTATAACACTACATAATTATATTATTTTAATTAGCAAAATTAACTATTCTAAATTTTAATATAAATGTAATAAAATAGAATATCATTTGATTAATGTTAATTATTTAATAAATTTGTTAATATCAAATGTAATTTAAATACTCTTCTACTATTCGAGACTTTTTTTAAGAATAAAACCGTGATAGAGTTCCTCGCTCCAAAGTGGACAATATTTCAGGAACATAATGATTGTTTATACACAGGTGGGATTGACAACTCCCCTTGCCCTTTACTTGAATATTTATTCCAGTACACCCGATAAATCACACATTGCTTAGGAGTCAATGTCAAAACTGTGAAGGAACCCTCCATGAAAGCAAACGTAAGGTAAATTTAAATAATAAATCACTTAAAAAGATAATACTGATAAAATAGTTGTTTTTATTTAAAAATAAATATAAATAAAAAAATATTTTATATATAGTACAAATATTAAATAATTATATAAAAATCCAAACAAATTATACCTGAATTTTATTTTAAATAAGAAATAGGAACTGTACATAACCTAGCCCAATTTGGGCATTGTGTTAGCTCTGGTCCACGACTATTTTCTTCTTCTTTAGCCTATTCGGCGCCACTAACATAGTTTTAGTTGAGTGATTCTGAATTCTCAATCGGAGGACACGAACGGCGCACCAGCGTTACTTGACCTATCCATGGCTTCTATCAAATCATGTGCACGGTTGCGCCACTCCCTCTCACCGCTCCTACCCTGCACTTTCAAGCAACACTGTTCTTCGGCTTCACTTCCCGAACCTCTTCTCCAACCCGATTCAAACGACACATTCCAAACTCCAATCCTATCCTCCGAGGAAACCACCTTAGCCGACAAACTCCACGCCGCCATCAAAGAACACCACCGCAGAAACCCCACACCAAACCCTAACGCCCCGCCCCCCACTCCCAACCTTACCATCCCAGACCTCTCCCTTGACTTCTCCGCGCTCTCCGCCGCTCACACACTCTCCCCCGCCGTCGCCCGCCGCGTCATCGAGAAATGCGGCGCTGTCCGCCACGGCATCCCCTTCCTCCAATCCCTCGCGTTCTTCAACTGGGCCACCGCACTCGACGGATTTCCCACCTCGCCAGAGCCCTACAACGAGATGCTCGACCTCGCCGGAAAGCTGCGACATTTCGACCTCGCGTGGCACGTGATCGACCTAATGAAGACTCGCGGCGTCGAAATCAGCGTTCACACGTTCTCCGCTCTCGTCCGCCGCTACGTGAGGGCCGGATTACCTGCAGAGGCGGTGCACGCTTTCAACCGCATGGAGGACTATGGCTGCACTCCCGACAAGGTTGCGTTTTCAATTGTGATTAGTAGCTTGTGTAAAAAAAGAAGGGCAAATGAGGCTCAATCGTTTTTTGAGAGTCTCAAGCATAAGTTTGAGCCTGATGTTTTAGTTTACACTAGTTTGGTTTATGGGTGGTGTCGTGCTGGTAACATATCTAAGGCTGAAGAGGTGTTTAGTGATATGAAGATGGCTGGGATTAAGCCTAATGTTTATACTTACAGCATTGTGATTGATTCGTTGTGCCGATGCGGGCAAATTACGCGTGCTCACGATGTTTTCGCGGAGATGATTGATGCAGGGTGTGATCCTAACGCTGTTACTTTCAACAATTTGATGCGGGTTCATGTGAAGGCTGGGAGGACTGAGAAGGTATTGCAGATTTACAATCAGATGAAGAGGCTAGGTTGTCCTGCAGATACCATTAGCTACAATTTCATCATTGAGAGTCATTGCAGGGATGAGAATCTTGATGAGGCTGTGAAGATTCTCAATTTGATGGTGAAAAAAGGGGTTGCTCCAAATGCGTCCACTTTCAATTGTGTTTTTGGATGCATAGCTAAGTTGCATGATGTGAATGGTGCGCACAGGATGTATGCTAGAATGAAGGAGCTGAAGTGCCAGCCCAATACTTTGACTTATAATATATTGATGAGGATGTTTGCTGAGTCGCGATCTACGGATATGGTTCTGAAAATGAAGAAGGAAATGGATGAGAATCAGGTTGAGCCTAATGTAAACACTTACCGGATTTTGATTTCGATGTTTTGTGAAATGAAGCACTGGAACAATGCTTACAAGTTATTGAAGGAAATGGTTGAAGAAAAATGCCTTAGACCCAATCTCTCAGTTTATGAAACTGTTCTGGAGCTGCTCAGAAACGCTGGACAGTTGAAAAAGCACGAAGAGTTGGTGGAGAAGATGGTTTCGAGGGGATTCGTCACTCGCCCTTTGTAGAGTTTGCTTCATCCACATTTTTTAGTTAGTGTTGAAAGTAACACAAATGGTGGTATCTGTTTATTAATTGGTATTGATGAGACAAAATGTGCCTTATTCTTTTAATTTAGGTGCTCTAGTCTCTATTGCTATTTTATGTTCGTAGTGTAGAATGGTGTTATAGCTGATTGAAATCTTCGATGGAGTATTTTTTTTTGTTTTTTTTTTGTTTTTTGTTTTTATTAAATTTTTTTTTTTTTATTTTTTTTTTTGTTGTTTGATTTTTTTTTTGTTTTTTTTTTTTTTTTTTTTGAAGGAAAATTTATAAACGTGATGACCATGATTTTATTATTTGGTTTGTGGCCGAAATTCTGGTGTTCAAGAGGGAAAAGCACAAATGTGATTTGAAGCATTTTGTTGAGCCTAATTGATAAATGCTGTTATGTGAAGGGAACTCGAATGAGTTATTGTTCTCCAATTGGTAGTTTGCACATTTGTGAGGTATGAATGAAAGCCAATGAGACAATTGAAATTCATTATAATTGATGAATAACAGTTAAAGCATTTTTATGAGATAATTGAAATTCATTTCATAAGATACATACTTGTTTCTGGAGACGTTATCCTTGGAGTTTGACGCTGAATAAATATTCAGTGTGGTATAATAAGACCTTTGACCTATTTGATCAACGGCGCGTAACTTTTGATGACTTAGAACCCATCATGCGGCAATCATATAATATTTTTTTACACACTTTTTTTTCTTCCAAAAATATTATTTGTTAAACTCCTTACTCCGGTTATATGTTTGAAATGAAACCATTCACACGGTTACTGAGTGTAGAGTTCCAGAACAAACAACGTGGGAAAACCATTTCTTGCACGTGTTGATTACGCGGATGTGCACGTGCTCAATTAGCTGTTTCAGCGTCGTATATATTCCAATAACGAATGTGACGGTAGAACATTAGAGTTCAGTACAGCAAAAGCCACATGCCAAATATGCTTCATTATTGACATATAAAGACACTGGAAAACAAGTAAGATCAAGCAATAGGACAAGACATTTTTTTCTTTTAATTAAAGCATAAGCAATATATAAAGAAACGCCACAAATTTAAAATCTAAATTTATTAAATTAAGAAGGCCTAACAGAAAATTCTAAATAAAGTCAGAAAGTTTAGTTTCTCACTTAAAAAAAGTAAAATTAATTACAATTCATCACTTAAACAGCATTATTCCGTTCTTTAAAAGAATTATAATTTATAATAGATTTTAGTTTGAAGCTTGTAAAATTATAATAAATAAAGGAAATAGTTTTGTTTCTTTAAACTAGTTTACCTTGCATAAAATAAACGAGTTTACCTAAAACAACTTTAATTGATAATCGAGACTAAAGATATCATAAGTTTATTAGAAAAAAAGAGAGATGACACAGTTTAATTTGTTTCTTTAATTTGACTTTACTTACAAAGTAAAACTAAAGGATAAGTAAAACTACAGAGAGTGCTTAATTTATACCTAATTAATACTTATAAAACTCCTAATGAACAGTCCAATTAATGCAAAGGGTGGAATCTTTTCCGATGAAAATATCCTTTTATTTAACATTTATTATTATTATTATTTTATTTTTTAGTATTAATATATTTATTTGATGAGTATTACAAAAATATCCATTATAATAATAAATTTGTGTGATGTTACATCAAACAACTTGTTAACCTTAATTGAAGATTTTAAAAGCATTTCAAACATCGACAACCGATAATTTAAAATTCTGATGTGAAACTTTCTTGAAAAAATCCACGTTTATGTAGTGACTCTAGTTGTCTTATTTTACGAAAACTTTGTCTTTTTCTTTTCTTTTTCTTTTTTATTTCAAAAACCACATGCCCCGTTCAATGATTTAGGTCAAAACTTAACAAGTCAGAAATGGACCACATCAAGGGCGCAAAACATCAAAAATTTATTACAGATATAAACATATATTTAAGTATACTAGTTGTATTATTACGTCTTCTACCTAATAAAGTAAATAATGTTTTAATTTCGTATAACTATATATATATATATATATATATATATATATTTGTAAATATTAATTAGATATGTTAATTTGATTTCAGTTATTACTATTTCTGAATTAATGGTATTGATATTTGTTTCGGGGATAGGGACCAAGCACCTGCAATCAACACTTAAATTACCTTTTTTCTCCTCTTGTCTGACGTCCTCCTTAACGAGCTTATATAGTTCTTTCTCTTGTCGCTCGGTCGTCCAGTCAAGCTCTTCTCGGATCCGCCCACAGTTAACATCCAGTTCCTGCATTTCCCTCCGTAGCTCGGCTCTCCTCCCGTTCGGCCGGTCGGGCGATCGGGGTACCTGTCTAAAAGGCTCCGATGCTTAAGTCAGTTTAAGACCGATCGGTAGGTAGCAGTAAATGCTGTAATAAAATGCGAGTTGAAGGTGCTTACCAACCTACCTTGGTCTTCTATTTATAGTTTTTGGTTTGGGCCTGTGATTAGGGTTTCTTAATCATGGCCCAATTACGTTTTAAACCTGATTATTGATCCAGGTTTTGGTGTGCCCGCCCGACCGATGGGTGGTCGTGCGTCCTATCGGTTGTCTTCATAAATGAGGGTCCACCTGACCGATGGTCCTTGGTCCGTCTGACCGATGGTCCTTGGTCCGCCTGACCGATGGTCCATACTGTACAATATTGATTATTTTAGTTAAATATTTTCAGATAGCTTGACACATGCACGTTAAAGTTAACATGCAAAAATAACAATGTGACACTTAACATATTTATGAAATGTTGAATATAGACAATAAGAAAAAAATAATTAGAAGCATTAACTTTAAATCGCGTCATCATTGTTTTCTCCTCCAACTTGAAAGTTTTTATTTTTCAATTTTACAGAATATTATGTTTAGGTTGTAGAGTTAGACTACTACACTAGCTCCTTTGATGAAAACTGGCAAATGAAAGACTGTTATTGTCATTTAGCAAATTGATTTAAATGATAATTTTTTTTTCTAAAGTTAATTAAGGATTCAAACTGAGTATATTGTTTCTCTTGGTCTTCTAATTAGAGAAATATTTTTAATATTTTAATTTTGTAAAATATTACTTTTAATTTGTTGTTGACATATTTTTGCGTTATTATTATTTAATTTCTTAATCAATATGTTCGTTCATGAACATTTCTCACTTTTTCTCACACATTGCAAAATCTTAATCACAAACACAATAAGAGTTTATCTAATCTAAGTCGTCACTATCCAATAAAGATCTTGATTGAAAATAAAAAAAATTAGAAAGAGGTGATAATCATAATTTATCAAAAACTAAAATCATTTTAACAATGATCAAAACAATATCCTTCTAAATAACATCAGAGTTAACAAAATTTAATAAATATTTTTCTTTTCAAAAACAATCATATTATTAAATTAAATTTACGTGTTAAATGTAAACATTGAATATACTTTGTGACAGATGATCAACATAACTATTGTCCTATAATAATCTCAATAACTAAAAATATATATATATATATATATATATATATAAAATATCACTTAACTAAATCTACACTAAATATTAACTTATCCATCAATGTCACATCATCATCTAATTCCAAGGATTGAAAGAATCATTTTGCAAAATCTAACTCCTACAAAATAAAAATTTTAATTCAAAAAAATTGTCCTCAGTTTTGAGTTACATAAACATAACCTAAAATAACACATATCGTAATTTAATATTAAATAAAAAATTGTAGTTATGTTACTAGCATTTATTGGCCCAAACTAACAGCTGTTTTTTAATTTGCCGAGTCACACCACTGGTTTTCTTTGACCAAAACCCGTTCTCAAATACCTACCTTTCTTGACACAATCAATGATTAATAAACTAATAAAAAAAGACTAATAACATGTTCCACCCTTATCCTTAGTCAAACAATCCAAGGTGATATATATAAATAGAGTCGATCCCATTGAAACAAAACACAACACAGAACATTATCAAACATTATCAAAATCCAACTCCAGCTTCTTCTACTGATCTTTCACAAATTGTGGCTATGGTGAAACAACTAAAACTTAGGAACAAAATCTTGAAGGTGCTGCCAAAAGCAGTTGCAGCAGTGACCATGACATTTCAAAACCCTCCGTTCAGCCCAGGAAGGGACCATAAATCGAAACCTATCGTGTCCATGATACCACACGAAGCTAGAAGAAAAACCCACGATAGAAATGGCATCGATGGAGTTTATTCTCAGGAACCCACTTCACCGAAAATCTCCTGCATGGGTCAGATCAAGCACAAGAAGAAACAGATAAAACAAGCCAAGACCAAGAGCGCGACCAGGCCAAAAGAAGTTGCTTGCAACAAATCATCGACTGCTTCAAGAGACACAGAGGTGAAGAAGCACGCTTCAACGTTTCAGAAGATGTTATTATTCCACGCGGCGAAGCCAAAATCCGAGGGAAGAAAGTCCAACGCGTCTGCTCCGGGAGATATTCGTGACAGGGATGATGGTCATGGTGCGGCGGCACGTGCACCGCACGTGAGTCAGATGAGAAGGTTCTCGAGTGGACGTGACGCTCTTGCTAATTTTGATTGGAGGGTGGCTCAGGCGGCGGCGGCGGCGGATGAAGAGGAAATTGATTACTATTCCGATGACTATAGAGTGGAGAGTAGTGACGGTGAAGAAGAGGATGAAGAGGTTATGATACCTTTTTCTGCACCGATTTTGGTTGGTGGTGGAGTTGGTGTGCTTAATTTGAAACCACGGAAAGAAATTAACCTGTGGAAGAGAAGAACCATGGCTCCACCAATGCCACTTCAGTTGCACGGGACAAACTGATTGTTTTTGTTTTTTTCGTGACAGCAAAATGCAAAAAGATTGATTTTTTCTTTCCATTTTTCAGTTGGTTTTGAAACACTTTATGTGAAGATGAATAGTTACTTACAGCCAAGTAATGCAATTGGCAAGGTGTTATGGTAGACGAGTATCGTAGTGTACAAAAATATATCATGGCATCAAAATTATGATCTTTACTCTATTCCAAGTTGAAGTTCATAGAGAACGAGATTCAAACTGTAATTTGTGGTTGTACAAAACATTTTCTACAAGTTATTGCTCAGAAATTGATAATTTCTCACTCACTTTTTTTATAAACAACTATTTAAATGACGAAAATAAATACATATAAAAATTTGAAATAAAAAAAGGGTTAATTATGTTTTTCGTTCCTCAATTATTGCTATAATTTTTGGTTTTAGTCCATCACCTAACGTTTGCACTATTTTAGTTCCTGACGTTTTGAATTGGATGAAATTAGTCCTCAATTTTAAACTCCGTTAATTTCATGTGACAGTTGTCAAATAAAATGGCATGTGAGGATCCCGTTTTCAGTTGACTTAAAGTTTTTTCAAATGTGGTTATTTTTTTTGTAACGTGTGAGGGTTTGTTCTGCGTGCACTGCTCCACCACTGGCACTACCACAATGGTTCCTTCTTCCTCAAAGTCTATGGTCACCACAGACAACCATCACAACACCCACCACAGGCGTGCCTTGCCGGCGTTAGCAGCAGACCTCCTCCTTCAGTCTCTCTCTTTTACGCGCATTCTCCAGAAGAAGAAGAATGTGGACGTGGATACTTGCACGAGTAACACGTACCATGGTGCTCGCAACTGCTCATCAATTCACCAACGCATCTCTAACCCTAGCTTTTCCAAAATCCCCAAATCAAGTTTCCCCCAAAATTTTCAACAACCCTCGATTTTTCTCCCCTAATTCCACACTCACCCTTGATGATGAGCTCTCACTGGATTCTTCAGAAAATGGCGGTGACAGACATCGCGTAGAAGAAGGTGACAATGGAGAAGGAGGCCCATGGAGTGTATGTGGTGGCAATGGAGAAAAAGAAACGACCACTGATGAGTACAATTAGCTTTTTGGTTGGCAAGCTTTGTGGACAAGATGAAACTGTTAAATTGGCTTTGGAGATGCTGGAGGATATCCCTGAGGAGAAGAGGGGGTGTGCGATAAAGCCGTTTATGGCGGTTGTTCGGGCATTGTGTAGGATTAAGGAAGTTGATAAAGCCACGAAGTTATTGGTGAAGATGATTAAGGATGGGCCGTGTAGCAGAGGACGGTGAGAAACGTTGAGAAGCCAGAGGCTGCGTTGGAGAGGACGATGGCAGGGCCCAAGTAAATGGAAATCTGCTCGAAGAAAGCCGATAATCTTGTATTTTCTTTAGGCAAAACTCCATCTGCCACAAAATCCTTACCATTTTTCAACACCCTTCCGGTTATCCTGAGAATCCAAGAAAGCTCCTCCACATCACGGAGGAGGCAAACACTCGCATAAAAGAGAGAAATCGAAGGAGGAGGCCCGCTGCCAATGTCGGCGAGGTGTGCCAATGGTGGGTGTTGCGGTGGTTGTCTGTGGTGGCCATAGTCTTTGAGGAAGAAGGAACCACTGTGGCAATGTCAATGGTTGCGCGCGGCACAAACCCTCACACATTACCAAAAAAATAACCACATCCGAAAATTTTTTAAGTCAACTGAAAACTGATCCTTACGTGCCATTCCGTTTGATAACTGTCACATGAAATTAACGGAGTTTAAAATAGTGCAAATGTTAGATGAGGGACTAAAACAAAAAATTAGTAATAGTTGAGAGACGAAAGACATAATTAACCCAATATATATATATATATATATTAGTATATAAATAATTAAAAATAAAAATGTAATTAATGAATTTGATATAGATTTTGTTTTCTTCAAATCTAAAATTAATGTGTGCAATATTTATATATATAAATAATATTTGTGTTTGGTGATATCTTTTCGTTAGTTTTTAGTTATTTTATGTAATAAAACCGAGTCCAGATATTTTACTGGTTTTTTGGGTGTTGTTCTCTGCTGAGCATTAAAAATACACTTTGTTGACATTTTAAATATTTTATTAATATATTTTAAAACATCAAAATTAGTGATAATCAATGTATTATGAAGACACAGCACAAAAAAACTCAACCGAGAATCCAAATTCAATAAAACCTTTATATATAGGATACATTTAGGAATTAGGATAAGTTTAGGAATTATTAACTTTGTGTTTATTAAATATAAGTTGTTACGTTATTTAATATGAAAAGAAGATTTACTCGCTATTCGTTTGTTTATTTATCAGGTAACTGTTTAAAATTTTTTTGTAAATTTGTTTAAAACTTGTGAATATGTGAGGGTATCCATACATACTTGTATACCCACAAATATTTAATAAAAATATTTAGTAAAATTTATAAAAATATAAAATATCATATAAATTTAATTTTAATTTTAAATTTTTATAAATAATATCTAATACTTATACCTAACTTATTTATAAACAAATATTAAAATCCTCATTATTCACTTATATTAACTATACACCACACATTTTATTCTCAAATACTCTCGGACAAATATACTTACTTTTGCCATCTTATATATAAGTTTTCCATCCGATAATCTTTAGCCAATTTCAATATATCTAAATTGACTTTCATTCAGATTAACTTGATTTCTAAAAATAGCCCAGAACATCCTGAACTTAATTTAAACTCACTTTAGTTAGTTATTCAATTATAAACTCAATTTTAATTTGAAAATCATCAACACAACCTTAATCAATTCATCCTGATGCATATCAATTGTGTAACTCAAATTTAATTGAACATTTTATCTTAGTCTTGATTAAAGAATTTTCAAAAGCATTCTGAATTAAAAAACTTAAATTCGATTTTAGTCAATTTATCTTTCATTGACTTCAATGAATATATCTTTTGGTCAATTATCTTAGTTTATTTCGATCAATTTTGATTAGAGAATTTTTTTCAGAAGCGTTGATTTATATATTTTTAACTTAATTTAATCTACATAATTTTAAACTTATATCTGATTTAAAGTATCGTTACTTTGATCTTTTAACTAAAATACTTTTACTTATACCTTAATGAATAAATCTTCATTTGGACTTCAACTAAGTTTTTTCTTTCACATTAGTTTATATTTTGAAATTGATTCACAGTTTAAAACCAAACTTAACCAAATTCAAAGTAACTTTTAAATTGAAGCCAATTTTGTGCATTTAAATATCTAGAACCATTTAATTGGATTCTATATCCTCCCCTCCGCGACACAAATACCCCACAGTTGAAGGACCAGTTAGCTAAACTTGGACTACCTCTTCCTGAAATCCTCCAATCCATAAAATCTATAATTCTCAAACTATCTTTCATCAAAAATATAATAAAATTGTGTACTTTTTCTTTTAATTTTATAAATTTATGTTCGGAAAGGTATATTTCAGATTTAAAAATATTTTCTGAAACACTCAATTGAAAAAGTATAAAATAATATATTTTAGATCGTATATTTAGAAAAATATTCTTTTATTCCGTGTTCAAAATATATTTTCAGAATATCCTATTCATAATGTAATTTTTTTATATTTTTTAGTTTAAGTGTTTAAAAGGTATTTTTGGATTAAAAAAATTGGATGTTCCGGAACTCAAAAACCCACACCCAGCTCAACCATCTTCTCCATCTATGTCCACGAATATGTTGGTTCATGAGCTTCTTGACTAAGAGAGGTGCTTCTGTTTGGGAAGATCTTCTTCAGCAAAACGAAAATGGGGAGGTAAAAACAAAACATTTAGAAACTTGGTCATTGATGGTGGTGAATCTTTTAGAACATGGGGATTTAAGGGTTGCAACAGTGAGAAAAGAAAAAAAAAACATTGATTTTGCTGGGAAACACCATTGCCGGAAAACAAAAACTATTTTATATTCAAAAGCATCTCACCGATGAAGGAAATCGAGGTGAGTGTAGGAGATGAAGTAGAGGATTAAGTGATTTATTTTAGATTGTTTTATTGAATTTTTCACTAAGGCAATGAAGTCGTTTCAATAAGGCTATGGGGTGCAGGAAGAAAACAATGTGGTGCAAAAAAAAGCAGCCCTAAACTTTACACGTACCAACATCAGACCATCACTAGTAACCTTATTTTAGTCAATGTGTAGTTTCTTCCTGCATCTCCATATATGCATTCTATATAAAAAAATTTTCTAGTATTTTTTTATAGTGAAATTCATAAATTGAAAAAAAAAATCAGTGTATAATTTGAAGATTATTTTTCGTAGTTGTGGAATCTGAAATGACTTTTAGAAAATTAAATAAATTCTAAATTATATAATTTAAAAGTTATTTTTAATTTTCAAATTATATGATTTTAAAAGAATATATTCAATTTTTTTGTATGACTTATATTTTCAAGGAGACAAATTAAGAAAAAAAATGTAATTTTTCTTTAAAATTTTCTTTATAACTACTTTTTTTGTGAAAAATATATTTTTAACGCTACGTATATTAGATTAAATTCAGTTTTAAGATATGTTAATTTGTCACCCCAAATTTTGGTGACTTAAAATTGTTCTAAATATTGGAGTTATTTTAAAATTTATTAACGTCATGCTGACAATTTTTAGTTTTTATGTTACACAAATTTTGTTTCTATGCATATGCTAGAATTTTTTTTTTCTGACTATGTTCGGTAGTTTGGGTACCGTGACAGTTGGAATTTAAATAAATATAAATTTTTTAAACATGTAATTGTCGCTACTGTCTCAAATATCATTTTATTATTCATATCTTTTTATTATTTGATTATATTTTGAAAGGTTAATATCTTTGCAGAAAGAATGATAAAGACTGCATCATAATAATAATTTTATAAAATCAATTCACATGAGAAAAAACTCTACTTTCCTGTGCCTTTACTTTCCATGGAGAAAAAAAAAAAAAAAGTCTCAAATTTTCCAGAGTGAAAGTTCCTTTCCACAGAAAAGTGGAATATGATTTTTACTTTGTTATTTTTTTTGTTCAGAGTTCGAGATCCTTTCCACACACTGAAAAAGAGCACCTTAATTTTCGAAATTGATGCTTTGATGTAAAGGCTAACTCTGTAATAAATAGACTCCTCTTACATCATTTATTTTCTCTTACTTCTGTTTTACCATAACTTCTAATAATAAAATATTATATTTACCTAACAAAAATAAATACAACAAAACCTCTAAAATGAAAGATAGTTTTTAAAGGAAGCATGTTAACATCACATGATTCTTTCACTTAATGGGTTGAGTTGTGTGCACGTGTCCCTGTCTGAAATCCATTACGCGGATAAATGAGAGTTAATCTTGGTTTAACAGTAAATTTAACAAAACTATCTTCATGTTAATTAAGTATGTTCTATTTAGAGCATTCATGATGGATAGAGCCTTATTATGTCACTTAAATTTTGATCATTTTATGTAAAAAATAATAATATTAAGATTATGTCAATTTATATAAAAAATTATTTTGATATTACCACCTACCTGTCTGCTTAATTAATTCTTTGAATCTTATCATTACATACCAACACTTAAAATATTTTTTTATTAACATCTTTCCATTCTCATATGATTTTTTAAATAAATACAAATAACAATATTTACATAAATAATTTATTATCATATATTTTGATGATAATTTTATTAAATGACATTAAATTATATTCAAAAGTAATCCTATTAAAGAGGACATAAGAGGCACAAAAATTCCGTCACTTATGTCATCTTTTAGCACTCACTTAGTGCATATAAATAAAGATTGAGATGATTTTTTTTAGAGTAAAACTAATGAACACGCAATCGAGTTCTTCACACTTTAATTCTAAATTTTTTTTCTTTTTAAGAAGTAATTCTTTTTAGCGCTACTTTCTAATTAAAATTTAAAGGCAACTTTAGTAAAGCAATGTCAGTTCTCAACCTTTCAACATATTTTAGGCAGATCAACAAATTGAGATTGTAATTTGAAGTATTACAAAAAGAAAACATATAAAAATGAAGTAATTTTATATCCACAGAAAACTCTTATAGTAAGAGAATAAGAAATATACAAATAAATTCTAAAATCCAGTTTTTAAATTTAGTTGAGATGTTTTTTAAAATAGTTAAAAGTTAAAATTTATATTTGAATCTAATATGTTAATATATAAATTATAATTTTAATTATTTAGTGATTGGTTTTACAAATTTTACTTTTGAACTGTTTTCTTTTAAATGCTTTCTAAAATGATAAGACTATTTCTCATCTTTCTTTTAACTACGCGACACAACTTAAAAGATAATAGAGTTTCAGATATTCTAACTCTCTTTTTTTTAGAAAGTTTTATTCTCTCCAAATCTTAAGTTTTCTCTTTCCTATATAAGTTTCATGTTTTACATTTTATGCATCAAATTATACTCGTTGTTCTATTCCATTTAAAAACTATTTTCTCGCTAACATAAGTTCTTATGACATGAACATATGTAAATATCATGTTTGGTTAGAAACCTCAACTTTTCAGAGGTAAGAAAAAAAAAACACCATGTGGGTAACTCAACCACATTACTCAAGGTGGGGTTTGTTAAAAACCGTTGAAGATATAATTTTACATTATCTCAAAGTTAACACTCCCTACAAAATAATAAGTAGAAATATTATATTATTTTCAAGTAAATTAAAAAATGTATTAACTAAATTTTAATTTTTAAAAAATTAATAATTTAATAAATACTAGGAATTTCTAAACTTTTGGTCAAAATCTATAAACTTTTCAATTAATGCATTTAGTTCCATTCACTATAAAACATTAAATTATTTTATTGACAACTAAATTTTCATGAATTTTTAATTATACAAGTGACTAAATAATAGCTGTAGAAAGATACACGGTTTCATTACAGTTCACCTTAACTGTCAACACAATACTATTATTTGTGAACTTACTACAAGACAATATCATCCTCTCTCTTAACTTGTGTTGAATAAGTCATTTGTGAACTCAATAAAAACACATCTAACATATTTATTTACAAACTTCATCAAAATCTCTTTACAAGAACTAAGTGTCAGAAAACAACAATTTGTTCTTCCCAGACCCGACAAAAAAGGTTTATGCATGTCAAGAGAAATTGATACTCTTGACACATGTACAGGAACAACAAATACTTTTGGTAGTTATTATAGAAACTAGGGATAGGATCTTCCAATTGTGTTTCAATAGAGACTTGTTCATGAAGTATACCACTACTTAGTTATATATTAATTTATAATTATATTTTATAGACTCAAATTATAAATATACTATAATTTTAAAAACCCTGCACAAATACACATACTAGATAACTTTTATAAAATAGGTTTTAAATTTCCAACTGGGTTATAATTGATAGTTATTGAAAATCACTAATACTCAAATATTTCTTAAAACAATGTACCCATATATTAGTTATTGGTTTGGCAGATCTAAAGAGAGTGCGGGCCAGATGTCCAGATGTCACGGTGGGTGTGGGGGAAGTAAAAATGGAGGCAGAACGTGACAAGAGTAAAACCAAAAAAGCAACTGAGCAGGCATCGAGGGCAGATTCAGACACTGAAAGCTCAAACATAACCACGTTACAATACAACCAGGCTAATCCCATCCTCAGTGGTCTCCACCTAATCACACGCTAATATACCCATCTAACATGTGCTCTCTTCTGTTTTCTTCTGTTCTATCTCTGTTCTTTCCCTACCCTACCCTTCCCACACGACAAAACCCTTCTTCATTAATCCACTCATTAAAATATCCTCTTCAACAACCACCACCATAAATCCCAGCATTTCAGATACTTTTTCAGATTCCTCCACCAATTAATTAGCCCAAAATCAACCAGACTACCACTACTGATGCACATTTTCTCTCCCATTCTATTCGATTCATTCCCAATCAAAAACCGTCCTCATTCAAACAAATGTGATACATTGCAAAATTAAAATTTAAAATAGAAAGATCAAAATCCGAATTACACCAAGTTCATACTACTGACAGTAATAATAGAAGCTAAAATAACTTAATCAAAAGATAATAATAATAATTATTATGAAAATAAAAAATAAAAAGTACCGGAGACAAGAAACGAGGAGGTGTTTTTGTTTTCGTTATCCAATTTGTCGTCGCCAACTCAACTCACTCAGGTTTGGACGTGGTCGTCGTCACTGTCGTGGGGCTTTCTGCAGAGGATCATGTGCATCGGAGAGAAAATCCCGGAATCGCCCCCTCTGGTCAAATAATCAGCTGTCTTGAAAAGCATCTCATGCACATCGACGGTCCCCTTGGGTGCGATTCCCAAGGCGGCAAGAACAGTGACCACGATGTGGTTCCGCCAGTACGCGATCCGACCCATCTTCAAGCGGCTCCACCAGGGCTGAGCCGGTGGCTTAGCCAGATCCCGCTCCTTAACCACGACAAACCCTACCTTACGCGCGGTTTCAGCTATGTCAGTGTGGCTTCTGAGACCAGGCAAGGCGTCACCTCTCTCAATGCCCTGAATGACCTCCACGTGTTCCGGGTCATCTGAGCGGTACTTATCCGTGGTTACCCACTCATACGAGACGTAGAGTGCACCAGGCTTCAACACGCGGAAGATTTCGGCGTAGACCTGTTCGAGCTTGGGAGCGTGACACGTGGCCTCGATGGAGTAAGCGCCGTCAAAGGAGTTGTCGGGGAAGGGCATGTTGAGGAAATTGCCGCAGACGACCTCGCAGAGGGAGTCCAGGCCTGCTTTCTTGTTGTGGAGGCGGGCGCGATTCACCTGGTAGTCGTTGATTGTGATTCCAACAACGTTCGCGCGGGAATGGGCCGCGATTGCGCGCATTGGGCCGCCCACACCGCAGCCCACGTCCAGGACTCTGTCTCCGGGGCCGGCCTGGATGAGATCCACTGCCATCTCCTCGTGGAGGCGCGTGGCTTCGTGATGGGACTTGCCGGGGATCGAGGGGGAGAAATGGAAGGACTGGCCCCACCCCCACTCGTAGATGTCGGTCACTAAATTGTAGAAGGTGTCCACGAAGTCCGGGACTTTCTCCGCCGTTTCGATCTCCTTCGGGCGGCGGAAGAACGACCAGTACTGCTTGTAGTTGTCCTGGACTTTCTCCGCCGATATGGACCCGCCGGACAGATCCGTGGCGCGCTTTCCCTTCTGCTCGGCGGGGCCCAGTACGCACACGAACCAGTAGAGGCCGCCGGCGAGGAGCGCTCCGGTGCAGAGGAGAGAGAAAGAGTCCATTGTGGTTTGCGGTTGTGGGAGTGAGAGTAGTGAAGTGAAGAGATTGAAGAATATGAAAAACGATTATTTGAGGTTTACTTTCTGGAGTGGGCCTGTGGGCTGGGTTAACCCGCTATTAATTGATCTACTGGACTTCTCCCAAATCCTGTTTCTCTTTTCTTTCCACTCCACGTGCTTGCGCGTGAAACTTCTTTGGCTGCTTTCTATTAATTTATTAAACAATCACAGAGTGAAACACAACAGAAACTATCATCTTCAATATTACTCTTTAGTCCAACACTACTGTTCTCATAATGTATATTCATAACATTTTTTAACTAATACCCTTACCTATATGTTTCAAAACATTAATTTCACCAAAAGTTATATTTGTGGAAGAATATATAACTATAATAATTATTGCTCTTTAATGGATGTGAACAGACATAGTTTCGAAAGAGAGAATGTACTAGCACTGCCGGTTATAATAATAAATAATTTAGTACTTTTATGGCAGTACTTAAATATGAAATTTATTTGTTACCAATATTTAATTTTCCAACGTATTGACTTTTCTTCTTAATTAAATAAATAGTATTAGAATGATTTCTCCTTAAAAAGTTACAATTATTTGGGTTTTTTTTTTCTTTTTCTCACTTGGTTTTCATTATGTAACCCTTTGAATCATCATTTCCCACACCCATTTCCTTTTTCCCACCTACCTTTATCTCTTTTGTTTGCCCTTTTAAGAAAAATCTGAATAAACTTCGTCTCATATAACCATGATGACATTTGTGTTTAGATCACTTCTTACCACATAAAATGTGATGGTGACCATCATAATTTCCACTTTCTAAAACTTCCATTTATAAACCCTCAACTTTCAATTCAATTTTCCACAATTTATATAAATAAAGTTATTTCTCTACTTTCATTTGCTTTTTCAAACACACGTCTCAAAACTGCAAAAGTCACCCTTATAAACAAATAAAGCTAGAACAATCAATTTTATCCGTACAAAAAAACAAAATTCATTAAACACAGCCTAACCTTTAATTTGAAATACAATCTTATAAGATTCTGAAACACAACCTTCAATGGCTTGGTGGTCCTTGATTCTGAAAATTTTTCAGCTTCACTTATTACCATTAAATATAAGATATTTATTTAATAAGATGTGAGACGATAATTTGTTTATTTACTACTGTTAGCTTATGTTTAAGCATGTAAACAATTGAAAAGGGTGAATTTAAAAATGAAAGTAGAATCATTTGTTGAAGTAAGGTGAGTTTAAGATACTCGTTAACATTGGTCTATCGTTATTTATAGTTAAATTACTAATATGAGTTGCTTAAAGTTTTTTTTTTATGAAGTGATTATAATTATTTAAGTTGTATTTGAATATTCAAAATTATTGAATTATAAACTGTACGATTAACCATGTATTAATCTAATCCTTTCAAATTATTCATGCTATTTTAGATGTTTAAATTTGTCTGAAAATATTTAAAATATCGAGACATTCTAAATAAATAAAATTTAATTATATTTTAATATTGTAATTGAATTTTCCTTTGTTATTAGCTTTTAAATATATAAAAGTTCATTGAAATTAAACACACTATAGTTTTTTAAATAACCATACAAATGAAAAAGAAAGCAAAACAATTCTTTGCAAACAAAATAATTACTATACGACATGAGTTAATAATGTTTTAATTAATTTATGTCTGTTGATGATTAAATACACTTATAATAATTAAAGACTTCATTCTAATGATATTTTGAGTCCTCATAAACCACTATGGTTCATTAGTAATAGTTGGAGTCATAATTCCATTGGAAGAAAAAGTGATGAGTAATTAAATAAGTGCAAATGATATTAAGAATTAAAAATTACTACTAGATTCTCACCATTGTCTGAGAATAGATTAATTCTACCGCAAACATAGAACATAAGACATTTGTAATGAGTTGTCTTAACGAAATTTAGTTCCCCAAGAACTGGTCCTCAAAAAACTAACCAGCTAAAAGATATCTCTTGCTGTCACAACGAACTCTTGTATCATTACAATGTTGAAAGAATCAACAACCATTTTCTTATTTAGAAATTGTACAACAACTTGGCAACATAGAAACCTCAGATATATGTTGTCCTCACACGAATTTTATTTGTCTCCTCTTTTTTTTTTTATTATTTGATTATTTTGTGGAGTTTTACTTTATCAAACTTGAAGTAAGTTGTAACTGAAAAGCATAAAGTTAATTTATGTTACATTTTTATATGTTCCAAAAAAGAGTTTATCCTATATCCATGTTGATACTTATTCATTCATTATACTAAATATTAATTAAATATTTTTTACCAAAATAAAAATCACAAAAAAGAAAAATTATTATATTATTAAGGGTTAAATATGTTTTTGTCCCTTAATTTTGAGTGAAAATTGAAATTAATCTCTCTTTGAAATTTTTGTTCAATTTAGTTTCCCAACTTTATAATTTTGTGAATTTAGTCATTTTCACCATATTTTGTTAAGTTTATTTGATGTTTCAAATGCATTTCATGATAGTTTATTAGTTAACATTAAAGTAAAAATGTGTCAAACGGTGTAAACAACTCAAATATTATCACCAAACGCACTTGAAACGTCAAATAAATTTAATAAAATTTGGTTCAAATGACTAAATTCACACAGTTATAAAGTTGAGAGACTAAATTTAACCAAAGTTTTAAAAAATACTAATTTCAATTTTTACTTAAAGTTAAAGGACAAAAAATATATTTAACTCTACTATTAAATATCAATGTGAAAATGATACACATCATTTTCTATAATATTATTAAAAAAATAGTAATAATCGTGTAAACATCAAATAATTATTAAATAAATATCAAATAATTGTAAATAAAAATAAACACAATCAAATGTGTATCAATAAGTTAGAAAGCAGATAACTAAAAGAAAACTAATATAAGTTTACTAAATTACTTAACAAATTAAATATACTTTTGTAATCTAAAAAGAGATTAATACCATTACGAGGACGAGTATATAAATGAAATATAAAGGACATGTATATAGCCATCTCATTCCTATATTAGTTAAAAGTTGAATATTATTTATAATGAGATTTCTTAATAAAATGATATGAATTAATCGTGTTTTTTTCTTCAAAAGTCTAAATTTAATATTGTAAAAGTCTATTATATCTAAAAACATGATTACTATCGTTGGCGGATTTTGACCACAAAATTTGGAGGGGCCAAAATAATGTAATTATTTGATTATTATATTACATCATTAGTATAATGCTTTAAAAAAGGTTAAATATGTTTTTGGTCCCTCAAGTTTCAGCGAAAATTGGAATTAGTCTCTCATCAAAACTTTTGATCAATTTAGTCATTCATCTTTCAAAATGCGTGAATTTAGTCCTTTTAACCAAATTTTGTTAAGTTTATTTTTTACGTTTCAAGCGCATTTCATGATAGTATTTAAATTATTTACACTGTTCAACACATTTTTGTTTCAATGTTAACTTAAATACTATCATGAAATACGCTTGAAACGTCAAATAAACTTAACAAAATTTGGTTAAAAGGACTAAATTCATGCATTTTGAAAGATAAAAGACTAAATTGGTATAAAGTTTTGATGAGGGACTAATTCCAAAATTTACTAAAACTTGAGGGACCAAAAACATATTTAACCCTTTAAAAAATAACTTCTCTGATTGGACAATTTGATCATTAGGTTGGATCATTAGTACAATATTTTAAGATATGTAAAGAAGAAAAATCTATCTTGTTTTCATCTTTACCAACAACTTCTCTTTTATCATTTTATGGTTTCATTCTTTATCAATATACTTTTAAAAAAGTTGATGTTAAAAAATAATTTATCATAATCTAATGAAAAATTGAGAGAAGTAATTATTAAAAGAAAAATATATTATAATCAAGTCACAAAATCGATTTGAAAAAACAGATAATACATTTTTTTTTCTTCTATATTAATAAAAAAAATAATATACAAAGGTTCATGGAATAAAAATAATGTTAATAACTATTAAACTAATAGTTTATTATCAAATGAAACAAGAGAGTTGCCTTTTTTTCTTCAAAGAAAAAAGAAAACAAATGACAAATGAGAGTAAAAGTATTGAGTTTGTCTCTAATTTCTTTTTTTATTTAAAAGTAAAAAGAAAACATATGAGACTGAAAGATGAGTGCAAATTTGTAAAAATCTAAAAAAAAAATAAAAAAAAAAATAAAAAATATCTTAATAAATATTTGTTTTAATTACTTTTTTGATTTTTTTTTCAAAAATGTAAGTTGATTCTCTAGTTGATTTAGTCTCAATTTATTTTGATTTTTTAGTCAAAATTTGACATTTTTTTGATAAAAACAAAGATAAAAAATAATTAAACCTAAATATTTATACTCTTTATTATATTCATTTTTATGTTTTATTATTTAGTAGCATTAAATATTATGTTTTATAAATAAAAAAAAACACAATTTAATTTCTATAATTTTTAAAGTGTATTACTTATAATTTTAAAAAATTTCAAAATTTCAAAAATACATATAATTTTAAAAAAATCCAAAAGTACATATATATAATTTTTAGAAAAATCAAAATTATTTTGGGGTGCCACGGCCACTTCCCGCTTCTTGTATAATCCGCTCCTGATTACTATTATGTATTAATGAATTTTAATATGTGATAAAACCCACAGCTGGGGGACTTAATAATGGACTTACACTTAAAAGCGTTTCTAAACTTTTAAAATGAAGTACAAAAATATATAATGTTCAAATATTTTGTTATACATTACTATATATCAGTAGTGTATTGATAATATTTCATTATTATTACTGCATTTCCTTAAATATGTTGGTTGTTTTCTCTAAATATTCTTTCAAATGGTTTGAAATATATAATTTTCAATTAAATTAAGTAGATTTCAAAAGGTCTTAATATTTATCCAAAAAACTAGGTTTGAATTAAACAAATCATAAAATGGGTTACTCAATAAGTCCTTCGCATAATTGAACTACCATAAAACAATTTTAATGAAAGGTACATTTAGATAAAAGTTTCGTTAACATTTATAAGAAAAAATAAAATAAATTTATTTATACGGTAATTTTATAAATAAATTTCAAAAATAAAATAATTTCATAAATGAACTTATGTATAAGTTAATTTTAGTTGTTCCTTTCCTACAAATATTCGAGAAATAATTTGCTAAATTGTACCCTAATTTAATATTTACCACAATAGTAGATTATGGTTGATATACTATCCTTAGACACAAATAAGAATTCGACATGGTTTATATCCCTTGTGACTAATTTGTTGTCACCATGAAATGGAAAATTGGTATAACAGGATTCATTAATTTTTTGTATTGATGCATAATAAAGGACAATGAAAAAGTTAAATAATGAAAATATTGGATTAGTCACTTACTATTAAAGCAAAATTTATAGTTGATAATATACTCAAGATTGTGACAACTAAAATATAACCATTTTTTTTTTACATATAACTGTAACCAATCAGATCACATAATTCTACCGTGTTTTAACTTATTTAATATCAGGGGACAATTAATGCTGGTAACAGAAAATAACTTACTTATAGAATTTTTATTTTATTTTATTATGACAGTAAATGATTTTTTTATACTTTTAATACGCGTGGATAATTTATTTTATTGATACTGTGCTATATTTTATTAATTTTAACACTTTTTAGGAACTAAAACTAGTCTTAAACTGAAATGAATTTTTAATGACAAATATTATAGAGTCTATTAAAATAAATGAAATTATAATTTTGTTATGATCAATCTTAAGTTCAAACTATTTTTTTTTTTCGCAATTGTTCTTAAAATTCTTCTAAATATTACATTTAGATTTACATGATCAACTAACAATGATTATTAGAGAAAAATCAATCGCAATAACAAAACTAGGCGAATAAGAATTGTTATAGATAGAGTTAGTAATCAAATTGAAAAAAAGTTCTTTCGCATCGCATTAGAGAGATTGAGCCTTGTGTTTTTATTTTTTTTTTTTTAAATTAGTCTTATTATTATTTATCTTTTTAATTTCTTGTATCTCTGGAATTTGAAATTTATTGGATTCTGAAAAAAAAATCTATTTAAATGATAATCACTAATTACTTTGTCCAAAAAAAGTTTAGCTTTATTATTACTAATGTCTAAGCTATATTTTCATGCACCACTATACCACTGGATATAAATGATATGTTAAATAAACGGATTAAGGTATAACTATTGATCCTTTATTTTATTATATTTATTTAAATTTTGGAATAATTATTTTTACTAATTAAAATAAAATAAATTTATATAACAGTTTTTTAAAGATAAAAATATTTTTTTTGTTATGCTTATAATCGTATTTTAAACACAAAACTATTAAATTGAACTTTTTATATTATTAGTTTTATGTTTTTATAACTAATAATTTCATATATTAAAATATTGTGTGTTTCTTTTATATAAGGAATTTTGTTAAGTTAATAAAAATATTGAAAAAGGTTCTTTAAGAGAAAATAAAATTTAATGAAGTTTTAAATTCATATTCTATTTTTTTTTTAATTTTTTAGATATTTAACACAACTTTATTCGATTATGAATTAAATTATGTGGGCAGGATATAAACATACTTTTCATAAACAACATGACTAAGCATAAACTTATTCGTTTGATTTTTTTTCATGCACGTTATTAAATATTCAAAGCAAAAAATTATGTACACATACTTAAACAGGACAAGCGAATTATGAAGCTATGACATGTAGTTTAGTGGCCCAAAGATATTTTTTCTGAGACAAAACGTTAAAAGCTTTCAAACTCTTGATTTAAATTAAACACATACAATATAACATCACGTCCTTAATTAAAACTTAACGAGAGATTAATCCCCTATCTTTTCAATATTTGTCTAATTAAATGCATTAGTTATATATACTTAATCCATTAATTTCACAAGATATTATTTTAGCCCATTTGGATGATGCTTTGCTTGCTTGTTTAAAAAAGGGTATTCATAAACTTGCACGCTTCGAGGCGTAAGTTAATCTAGTAATTTATATAATCTTTGACGCCACGCATTCCACTGAACAGACAGAATTTAACTAAATACTCGAAAAAATAATTAGCGGCACTTCAGCTTCGTGACTAAAAACCAATACCGTCACTGTTAATTTATATTTGTGTAAAAAAAGCAAGCATTTGCTTCCTTTTTTACCTTCACACTGTGCAACTCACTTGAACTCATGCAAAATTGTGAGACACAAGTAAAAGCAATAGAGAGAGGTACACCACATTGGTCTCTTATGATTAGCTTTGAGGTCATAGTCTTATATATAGGGTGCTTCTAAGTGAACCATGAATATGCATGTAGTGTGGCTAAAAGTAGAGAGGTAGCTTTCCCTGTAAGTTGAAACCTTACCTAGAATTCTAGCAAGGTAGTTCTTTAGTCATATCAAAGGGAAACTAAGAGTGTGTGTTTGTGTGTGAGAGAGGGTAATCATGGAGAAATTATATGGTTTGAGTCATCTCTTCATGACAGTGTTTCTTCACAACTTTGCCATATTCATGGTGGTGCCAGCCATCACTGATGTAACAATGGCTGCTCTTTGTCCTGGACAAGATGAATGCTCAATTGCCATCTACCTCACTGGTTTTCAACAAGCGGTGAGTTTATACATTCGTTGCAATTTTTCTTCACTCATTCTGCTTTCAATCTTATATGTTTGAGTTCCTTAATCTGTGATTAGTTACTGGAATTTGAGTTAAGTTCTCATTAGTGAGCAACACAAAACATGGCTAAAACGTAGGAGAACTGCTATAAAACCAGATGAAACTCACTTTCTTCCATATATTTAACAAATTTAGCAAAGTGTTTAAATTTTCATGTATTAATGTTTCATCCTTTTGGTGGAAAACTATTTTATGAATCAACTTTCATATGCGTTAGTTCAGACATTCATCCCACTCATTATGGGACTTAAATAAATTAACCTCGTATTACATAATAAAAAGAATCTGGATTAATTACATCCTTTCATTTCCGATTAAATTATGATAACTTAGACATATAGTCGTGATAAATTATTGCAAACGAAATTATTATTTTTTTATTTATTATTCTCGGTTCAACGTCGATGAAAAATGTCGTGGATGAAAAGCTTGATATACATTTATTTTTGCTACATTTATTTCTAAGATGAACATATTAAATATATTTTTTGTGCGTTAAATGGCGTGTTTGATAACAAACTTTTTTGTTTCTGATATTATTTTTTTTTGCTTTGCATATAATAATGCATAGTACATTTTTTTCCTAAATTAAAAACATTACCTTTTCGTAATTTCGTAATAAAGATAACATTTAGCAATTATTTCTTGACAAAATTCATGTTTAAGCCGATTACTACCAACTAACACAGGTGGCTGAAAAATTAAATAGAATTGAATTTACAATTTAAAATAATAAAATCGTAAGGAATATCTCTGATTAATTTGGGACAGATAAAATTTTAAAAGATTATTGTCCACATCGAATTTAAAATTGATGAATCTATGATACTTCATTTGTTGGTGTAACCCATAAATGATGAGTGTTGAGTAGAGAAACTCAAAATTCAAAAGCAATTAATTAGTGGTAAAGTTAAATTGTGACGGAGATAACGTCTATTTGGGTAACCCTGTCCCCACCAGAGAAAGAAATTTCCTTGTGATTTCGTTAGCCTCATAGGTTTCCAATTTTTCTAACTTGTTACCAAAATTTAAAACTCACTCGGTTGCTTAACTTTTTTCCAAGCAGTTAATGTTTGATGCATTTCCATGCTTTTTCCTCTGCTTGTCGTGGTTTCAGTTTTCTTTTGTCTCGTCCAATGTGAATCAGTTTTTTTTTTTTTTTATCGATAGTACCGTTTTTGTCCATCTGAGAACACTTGTCACTTTATAAGGCCCACTTTAATAAGTTCTTATTGGGCCTAATAAAAACGTAACGAGTTATGTCAGGACAAACCCATCACTTGGTCCAGTACACAGTACAAAATGAAATATAGTGTCTACTACTAATCACAAGAAGAACATTTTTCAATTAATTAAATCTTTCATCATACAAATTTCATTGATCGAGTCTCGAAAATATTTATTGTCTCCACGACATGTTTTTTTTTTTTTGTAGCTTCAACCCATTACAAATTAATCATAGATTTTTAAAAATGATTTAGAAAGAGTAATTTATAGATAATAAGTCGTTGGTGTGAGAGATAACGAGTTTGACTTTTTTAAGGAATCTACCTAATTCAAACATGAAAATAGATTAGAGAGAAGATTCCCTAAAGATGCAACCACCAAATAAATACCGCACCAAGAGTATGACTACCATTTTTTACCCAATGTTTTAATGATACGAATAAGAAAATATGTATTTTTTGTATGAAATAATTTAAATATGAGTCTAATAGAAATCACACAATTAAACACAATATATAAATAAAAAGCGTAAATTCATTATTTTGAAGTTTTTAAGTAAAAGATGTGTTAATTTCTTATATGGTGTTATATATATATATATATATATATAAATTTTTTTTCTCCGTATATAAAAATAAAAAACCCATGATTTTGTACAGATGATTGGAGTGGGCACGCTTGTGATGATGCCACTGTTAGGTAATCTCTCCGATAAGTATGGGAGGAAGGCCATTCTCACAGTTCCTATGATCCTCACAATCATTCCCACAGGTATATTAAAATTAAAGTTTCATTTTTTGAGTAAAGTAATATTACATAATTAAACGTTAAGGCAAGTTTTTTTTTTTTTACACAATATACAAAGAGATAAAAAGTTGTGCACATAATTAATTAAAATGAAATTATTTTATTTTTGAAGTTGCATAAACACACATGGCAATAATAAAAAATCAAGTTTAAAAATACACCTGATTCTTTTTAGGTGTATTCGAATATTGTGCATGTAGATTAAGAAAACACGTGTGATGAATTTGTGTTTGGTGTTTATAAATAGTAAATGATCTTTGTTTGACAGGCATATTAGCTTACAACAGGACCAAAAAATTCTTCTATGTTTACTATGTGTTCAAAATACTCATTTCAATGGTTTGCGAAGGAAGCGTCCCTTGCCTCGCTCTAGCTTATGTGGTAAGTCTTTGATATTTTTCTTGACTTTAAATAAGTTATTATTCACTCAATTATTTATTATTATTATTATTTCTTAAAAGACCTTAGTTATCTTAGTGATTGGTTTAAACAAATATATTATGATTTCTGTATTAAAAGTCTCTTTAAACAAATGCATTTTGTTATGATAAATGACAGTACAATTATGGATTACTAGTGAGGTACCTGTTGTGTTAGAAAAGATGTACCAATATGATTCTTCGTTTATCTTATCTAATCAAATAAAAAAATCACAGAATACATTTTATTTAACGACAGAGTAAAAATAAGATAATTCATTTTTTAAGACTGAAACAAAACGTTACTATATTAGTAAGAATTGAAAAAAAAATGTTTCTCTTTTTTAAATTGATCTAGATGGAGAATTGTTGTTGAGTTCTAGGTCATTTTCCCCCTTCACTATGATTGGTTGTGGTTTATCTTATGTTTTTTTTCCCTCAAAGCTCGAATTTTAAGCTCTAATTCACTTTTTATTCCGAATTCAAATAATTAAATTTGAAGTTCAAATTCATATATATATATATATATATATATAACAATTTATTAAATACGTAATTCATATTTATTATTTTTATGAAGTAAACTTTAAATTTAATTCAATATTATAATAAAATTACCTTTAAACCTAATTTAATATTATACAATTATTATTTCAAGGTGAAATATTTAACACACAGTGATATTCTGATTAAATACAAACTCTTTAAGACCTTCTCAAGATCTTATAATGTACTATGACATTTCTCATCTTATAAGTAGCACAGCAGTAGTGGTTTTGTTTGATATGAAAGGAAATGACTTTGTTGACCCTGTATAGCGATGAGACACAATGATTGTTTCTTCTTGATCAAGTTCTTTATCCTCAGTCATTGTTAATTTTCTCCAACTTCATATAATGCTCGGTTTTTTGGACACATTTTCTTATCCAACAACTCTGTTTGATATTAATTTATGAACACATTTTCTGAGACATTCACTAATTTTACTACATCTCTATATTTTTCAGGCAGATAACATTCCAGAAAGTGGAAGAAGCACTGCATTTGGAATTATTTCAGGGATAGGATCCGCTGCGTTCGTATGTGCCACTTTATCAGCACGATTCTTATCCACTGCCCAAACTTTTCAGGTATTTTGCTTTCCCTTTTCTCTCTGCAATTACAATACCCTATTCTCATTTTTTTTCTTAGAATTGAAATGCTAACACCTTTTTCCCTGAATAAGGTGTCTACTTTTATTGCTGTGATTGGAGCAGTGTACATGAAACTTTTTCTTCCAGATTCAGTCATTGATGACAGACACCTTTACACCCCAATCATTTCACAACAAAAGCCCACAGTTTCTTCGGTCGATGCAAAATTGGAAAGAAACAAGCATCTTCTTAAAGCATTGCGTTCTTTCAAGGACCTAACCTCCTTCCTCACTAGCAGGTACAACAATTTTCTTTCTTCTCCTCCCATCAAAGAAACATTCTTTTTTTCTTTTTGTCATAATTATACACCTTTGATTCGATTTTCCAGCTTCACTATTACACAAGCAGCAATTGTTGCATTCTTCAGTAACCTTGCCGATGTTGGCCTTCATGGATCAATGCTGGTATTTTTTTTTTCCACCTTTCATATACCTTTTTCTTTAATTTCTATCCTTCCCGAGTTCCATTTTTTATAACACACTCACACATTATTGATTTGTTTTTATTTGTAAGTTTAGGTTTTGGGAAAGTTTATGCAGTTTTATATATCAGTGTTAGAGCATACATTGATCCTTACACACATTCTTCATCGGTTGAATCTTGTTCCTTAGCTTCAAACCAAATGATAGTGTTCAAGAATGTTGTATTTATATATCTTTACTTGTTAACTCTCCCTTGGCTTATTGGAGTCATACCCTGCTATAGGCTTTTGTTATATTTGATTAGAATTTTACTGAACTTTAATTTCTTTCATTTTAAACCCTTATAGAATGGATTAATTGATACTTACAATTGCATTATCTTTGACAAGTTGACACATTAAAATATTTTTTATGTATATAACTAGAGCTAGTTAGTCAAGTTTCAGTCCTTGGTAACACTTTGTTTTCTTTGGTGTGCAGTATTTCTTAAAGGCTCAATTTCATTTTGATAAGAATCAATTTGCTGATTTGATGGTCATTTCTGGAATTTCAGGGACTGTGTCGCAGGTATTTTTACATGGTTATGTTTCAATTATCAATTAATTGATATGCCTCTTGTTGTTCCATAAATCTTGAATTTCTTTGAGTTCATGTACTAAGAATCTAAATATTAAATATTGATTGTCATAGCTTCTTGTTATGCCCATTTTGGCTCCTATTCTGGGCGAGGCAAGGCTACTTTCAATAGGCCTATTCTTTCACTGTGTACACGTGAGTATTTTTTTTTTAATACAATCATACAACATTTTCTCTTTTATGAAATTCTAAATTTTTAAAATTGGATGCAGATGTTCCTTTACAGCATAGCGTGGTCCTCCTTGGTATGTCTTTTGCAACTTTATTTCTAATTGCATTTTTGTTCCTGTAAATTATTTTTCCATATATAATATCATTATATCTTAGAGTTTATGATCCCTAACATTATAAGGTTAAACTTGAGATATAGTGGTTGATTATTCACACTTGTATACATCTCTATTATCCTTTTGTTGTCTGCGTTTCTTCTTTTTTTCCTTTTATGTGATATAACTTATACTGTGTGAATTTTGACAGGTTCCTTATGCTTCTGCCATGTTCTCAATTTTATTTGTTTTCTCACAACCTTGTGTGAGTTTTTACTTCCTCATTTTATCTTTCAATATTCTTTAAAAGCATAACTTTCTTCATCATTATCATCCTTCAAGTTAAATAGTTTATTCAAAACACAATGCTGAGTGAGTGATCTCATTTTACATTTGCAGATACGAAGTATTGTGTCTAAACAAGTTGGTCCCCATGAGCAGGTACGGAGTTAATAATACTTATTAACGTTAAACAAGCTGGTTAAGATATTTTTAATACAGTGAAGAATATTTTTCATTTTCAGTTTTTGTTTTTTACAATAACATTTGGTAGATAACTTTAAATTTGTTTAATTTTCCTCCTCATTTCTCTTCCTTTTAGGGAAAGGCTCAAGGTTGCATCTCTGGCATATGTTCAGTTGCACATATAGTTTCTCCATTAGTTTTCTCTCCATTAACAGGTGAGAGCATGCGAATATGTGACATTAGATTTTGATAGTCACCCCAATTTATTAACAAGAACCTTTTTCAATTTTCAGCTCTCTTCCTTTCTGAAAAGGCACCTTTCAATTTTCCCGGATTTAGTATAATGTGCATTGGGTTTGCTTCGGTAAGAACTTAACTTGATTGAGAATGTTCTAATTTTTCCCTGATATTGATATTGATGTTTTCCAATATTTTTATTACAATTGTGAATAGTAATTAGTTTAGTTATAGTGTTCAGTTGAACTAGGGTGATTCATTCACATAATGCAGATTCACAACACTAAAATGTAACACGATTTTTTATTTATGATATATTTAGAATGTTAGATTTTTCGAGAGGAGACAATCATGAGACACGAAAAGATTTATAGAAAATATCACAACACTACTTATCATATAAAGTCTTTCTATTGGTCTTTCTACTTATATATTGTTCGTTTTTTACTCAATTTAAAACTTTTAACTTACCTTAAAATAACAAGTGTGAGTCTCTCCATATTATTTTATACCATATTCGTATGAATCATTACTGAAATGAATATATATTGCTATTAAGGTTTTTGAATGGAGATACTAGAAAGATTTTGCACCAATGAAATTTCTAACAAACTCATAAAAGATTGCGACTTTACTTCCAATGTAAAATTTTAAAAAAAATAGTTTATGAATTTTGTGGTTCTTTATACTTGTTTTTATCTGATATAAGATTTTCGACACATTAAAATTCTAATAGAAAAATGTCTCCATGAGAAATTTAAGAAGAAAAAACACATTAATTATAAAAAGTTAATTTGTAGAAAATCTCAAATATAATTTTTCTATATCTTTATTTTTAATTTATAACTAAATCTAACTAGTTATTTATATCTTCTTTTATAAAAGTTCCTAATAAGAAGCTTTCCTAAATATATCAATGACTCATTTAGGTTAGATTCTCTTATTTATATTTTTATACTAGACAACTGACTGCATTCTTTAATTGTCAATTAAAAAATTATCCTATATATTATTATATTTGAAGTATAATCGGGCCTTACTTCACTTTATTTTCATTGAATTTTTATATTTATGTATTTACATGCTCTTTGTGGTTGAATTTTTATTACAGATGGTATCTTTTGTTCAAAGTATGATGCTTCGAGTGGTTCCTCCAATTTTGAGTTAGGCAAAAATAAATCAGAAGGAGCCTTTTTAGTTTTAACGATAGCAAACGTTTTGTGGTCGACACGAGTTTTGTCTTTAGTGATGCTTATGGGGAAACAATATGTTATATAAGCTGTTTCCCAGAATGGACATTTGATAGTTTCATACTATTCGATACTCTGTTTCCTTTTATATCAATTATGGGATTTAAATAAAAGGATAAGAAGGTCAACTTTTATAGTTTACGGTCATTGTTATTTTGTTGCCTAGATTATTATTATTTGTTTTGTTTTGCTTAATTTGAAATAGAAGTTTCAATCATGATTTTTAATTATTTATGCGGTCAAGTTTTTCAATTTTAAATTATGTTAATATATCGATGTATTTATTTTAAAATTCAATTACGTTTTTTTAATGTTTTAAAATAATATAATATGATAATTTTATATGTTGAAGTTAACGTTGCCAATTTAGTAAATTATTATTGTCAATTATAAATTGTTATAAATAGATTAAAATGATTAATATTTATTACTTAACAATTTTTATATTAGATAGATGAAAATTAATTATATTATTAATTTTTTTCAAAATGAAATATTATATTTTATTAATAGTAAAAATAAATGGAATAAAATAATTAAATAATGAAATTTAAAAAGTGTTATTAATCCTACTTTAGTTATCACGTTGCAACTGGGAAGTCATGATAAGATAGGTAGGTGTAAAGTTGTATGGTTGAATTTTATTATTTCGTAAGCGCGTTATCAATAAATGCTAATTTTTAAAATAAGTTTACTTTTAGCCAAAAAAATATCAATCTTTAGTTTTTTATTTGATTTTTTCTTATCTATTTAATCGATTGATTATATTATTATATATGACAAAGACGGGTTAGTTTGGTCTATTTTGATATGTTTCGTCTATTTTAGTCCATCTTGTAATTCAAAAATGAGATAAATAATTTTTTTTCCATAATAGTTGATATTCATTTTCTATCAAAATAATTCAAATTAGTTTAACTAACCAAAGACAATAAACAATAACAGTGAAGATTATAGCTAAAATAAAATGACAATGTGTCACCTTACAATATAAGTATAAATTTGTTAATCTAAAAATACATAAAAAGATATTTCATATTCAAGGACTAAAATCATTATCTTATATACAATGATTATAAATAATAATAATAATAATAATAAAAGAAACTTACAATAACAACATAATGAATTGTGTGAAAATTGAAAAAATAAGAATATTTAATTTTGTAAACGAATGAGTAGGTCAGTCTATCCCACCTTGCCTCCTTCACCTCACATAAACTACAGGCCTGTGCGTAACGAATTTGTGTAGACCAACAGATTCAATATTTCAAATTGTTCATATTTTTTTTTTTTGCGAATCTACGGACCAAGCGGCCTACTCGTCCTAAATTGCCACCCACCCCTACATATTATCATCAAATAAGCCCTACATATTATCATCAAATAAGAATGTGATAATCACAAAAGCAGTTACGTCTTATTTGATAGAATAATTATTTAACATCTTATAGCATTTATATATTTTTTTTCTTTATTCTTTCTAAAATATTGACTTATAGTTTCTCAATGATTTTTCTTATGACCTTAATCTTTATTTTTTTAAAGAAATAAATTTTGGTCTCTTAATAATTTTTAGATTTGTCTTATTTTTGTGATAATTATGTTGAATCTCTCTGTCAAATATAAATATGTAGATGTTAACAAGAAGGAATAATAAGAACTGCATAGTCTGTATAAGAGTAGGATGTATGGTAGTAAGACATTTGACAGCAATTTATAATTAATGATGGATATGGATACGTTAAGGTAGAAAATGGAATGAGGTGACAGGGCAGGCCCAAAGGAGTAAAAAAGGGCCCACAAAGTATTTATTGGACTCACACGAGTGGATCTTGTTCCATTACCACTGCACGTCCCCTAAATCTGCCATTTACACGTGTTGATGTGTCCAAAATTAGACGCCAACGGCAACGAACAGCAGAGAACGTCAATCCCGTTACTCTCTCTTTCCCGCTAACGCCACCATATTAAGTAAGTTATAATATTTATTGCACATACCATTGGGTTTCGCCGGCGAAAAAATAAACCGACGGAGGAGTAATAATGCTGTAACCTCCGTAACGCCGTATCGTGGTAGCGAGCGTTCGAAGGTTCCGCCTTGCATTATTCTACGACGCTCCCTATCACTCTCCCTTCCAGAACCTCCTTCAATCTAATCTCACCCGCCGGTGATCCCTCCCCCATCACAATGTCTCAAAAATACAGCACCGTGGTCTACCTCCATGGGACCCTCGATCTGGTAATCGTCGAGGCTCGCTGCCTTCCCAACATGGATTTGCTCTCTGAGCGTGTCCGAAGGTTCTTCTCCGCCCTCAACACTTGCAGCACCTCCATCTCAGCAAAACGGAAGCTCCACCGTGCGCGCCACCACCACCACAAGATCATCACCAGCGATCCTTACGTCACCGTGTGCCTTGCTGGAGCCACCGTCGCGCGCACCCGCGTCATCTCGAATTCGCAGAGCCCTGCCTGGGACGAGCACTTCAAGATTCCACTCGCGCACCCGGCCGCACAGGTCGACTTCTTCGTGAAGGACAACGACATGTTCGGCGCCGACCTCATCGGAATCGTCACCATCTCCGCCGAGAGGATCCTCGCAGGTGGACCAATCAGCGACTGGTTTCCGATCATCGGCTCGTTCGGAAAGCCGCCTAAGCCTGACTGTGCGCTGTGCCTAGCGATGAAATTCACGAAGTGCGAGGACATTCGCTTGTTCCGGTCTCTCAAAGAACCGGATCCGGATCGGTTCGTGGTTCGGGACTCGTATTTCCCGGTCCGGCATGGAGGGGCGGTGACGCTGTATCAGGACGCGCACGTGCCAGAGGCGATGTTGCCGGAGGTTGAGTTAGAGGAGGGTGTGGTGTTTGAGCATGGGAGGTGCTGGGAAGATATATGCCACGCTATTTTGGAAGCGCACCATTTGGTTTACATTGTGGGTTGGTCCATCTACCACAAGGTTAGGCTCGTGAGAGAGCCTACCAAACCCTTACCAAGCGGTGGTAGTTTGAATTTGGGGGAGTTGCTGAAGTACAAGTCCCAAGAAGGTTTGCGAGTTTTACTTTTGGTTTGGGATGATAAGACTTCGCACAGCAAGTTTTTCATTAACACGGTACGTACGTTTCAGTACTTGTTTTGTGGTGAAAATTGAATGTTTCAGTACTTGTTTTGTGGTGAAAAAATGGAATGTTCGATGGCAATGTTTATTCGTGTTTCTGTTTGTTTGTTTTTTTTTTTTTTTTAAATGGAAATTTTACTGTACAGACTGATGAATGATAGCTTTGCAGTTTTAATTTAATCTTCTTGTATTTATTTGCTATTTTGTAAGTTGATTGATTTTTGTCAATTAAACTGACATGTGACAACTCACCACCAACTTAATAAATTAAGCATCCATTTATTACAGTACTGTTCATCTTTGTTCCATTTCTAGCAGGAATTGTTCTCACCATATAAATACGTATTGCATTTTTTATTCAAAATTGATAAATTGTATAGTGTAAACTGAATTTCCAAAAGAAACTCAAATCTTAATTATTTGAGAACTTCGATTCACACAAAATATAGGTGCGCAAACACACTGAGAATAACCAATTATGATAAAAAAACAGAGTTTATTTCCCTAACAGAATCCAGACATAGTTGTAAATGAAGTTTTTATTTATATTTTTAGCTTACAAAGTCTGAGGAGTAACATGTTGATGTGATTTTTGTTCTTTTATTGGAACATGCTTGTGACATAACTTTTAGGAATGGTCTGATGATCCTCCGTTACTGATATTGGATTTTGGTATTCAAATCGGTCCTTACAGTTGTACTGCTCTTCAATCTTTATTTTAATACCCAGTGACAAATTACGTATTCAATTGATATGTTGTATAGCCACATGACTGTGTGTTCATCATCTAATTTCTAACTTATATGCACTTCGATTTTGTACTTCCCAGTTGCTTGAACATCTAAACCAATTGGACATATATGCTTTGTTTGGCATTCTGCCTAGTTGGATATGGTGTCTGTTAACTTTTTTCTTTTTGCAACCTTACAAGTTTGTAAATTTGATTGCAGGCTGGAGTAATGCAAACACATGATGAAGAAACTCGAAAGTTTTTCAAGCATTCTTCAGTTAGATGTTTACTGTCACCCAGATATGCCAGCAGTAAGCTTAGCATTTTCAGGCAGCAGGCATGCTTTATGCTATGGTTTAGCAGCTTTCCCAGAGTTTTTCATTTTTCTGTTACAAAGTTCTAGATACTTGATCACGTTCGTTTTCCATGTCTTCAGAATATTTCTCTAGTTTTAATATATGCATAGGAGGGATGGATCCTAAGTTAAAATTTTACATGATAAAATAATACTTCTTTGTCTTGATAGACAGTAAACAGGGGAGGCCATATCAAAATCTATAAATGTTAATGAAGAGAGAAATAGACAAAAAACAATTTATTTGACAAGATCATGCAAAGTGTAACAGGAAGTTAATTCCCATTCACAGGATAAATTCCTGCCTTGAACTTTGCATTGATGTGTCACTGAATTAGTTGGAACCCTTCCTTTTGTGTTGTCCAAATTGCATGCCTGACATATGTAAACTGTTAATTTAACAGTTAACCCAGAAAAAAAAAAATTGTTAATTTAACAATCAACAGTTGAGATTTTTTCAATCTCAACAAAGTTGCTTGTTCTTTCTAAAAACACTTTATTTTTGTTTTTGAAAATTTGATAACATGTTTTGACTATATTACTTGGCGCCAAACTTCAGGTCGTTGGAACGCTCTTTACACATCATCAGAAATGTGTGATTGTGGATACTCAAGCACATGGCAATAATAGGAAGATAACTGCATTTATAGGTGGTCTAGATCTTTGTGATGGCCGCTATGATACACCTGAGCACAGACTTTTTCGCGATATTGACACTGTTTATCAGGACGATTATCATAACCCCACTTTTTGCGTAAGTTCATGATCTCTGAGGACGTAGAAGTTGTTGCATTCTAAAACATGCATCGATTACACACACATATAAAAGCGTTTTTTCTTAGGTCGATATATGTTTATGTCCAGTTCCTGTTTCCTTCTCTAATAGGCAAAAGTAGAGTTGTTTTATTCTGTGAGGTTAATTAATAAGAGTATACATGTTCATAAGCTAATAGCGACTTCTTAGTTTGATGTATAGATATTCATTCACTAGGACATTGTTTTAACATATTATAATTCTTTAACATGTTAAAAATAGTGACAAAAAGCTTTCAGGCCTTTCACTCATTCGGCAGGTTTAGCTTGTTATAAATACTGTTGATATTGGCACTTCGCATCATGTAGTTGCTTCATAAATATAAAGTGTCATTTGATGTTTGTTTTGATACCGATATTGAGATCGTAAGTGTACGGTTACCAACTGAAATGTGTCCCGTCTTCCACTTTTCTTAATAGACGGGAACCAAAGGTCCAAGGCAACCATGGCATGATTTACATTGCAAAATTGAAGGCCCTGCTGCATATGATATACTCGCTAATTTTGAGCAGCGTTGGAAAAAGGCCACGAGATGGTCTGAGTTGGGTCGAAAGCTCAAAAGAGTGTCTCACTGGCACGATGATTCTTTGATCAAGTTAGAACGCATCTCTTGGATCCTTAGTCCTTCAGAATTAATTCAAACTGATGATCCTGAACTCTGGGTTTCGAAGGAAGGCGATCCTAAAAATTGGCATGTTCAGGTCACTAGTTCACTGTCTTCTGTCTTCTGTTCCGTTTTTTTTTTCAACAGAGAATTTGTTTAGTTGTACTTGGTTTATGTTTTTCACAGGTTTTTCGATCCATAGATTCTGGCTCTTTGAAAGGATTTCCTAAGGATGTATTTGAAGCTGAGACCCAGGTAAGTTATCCAAACATTGAGTTTCTCAATATTTATAATAATGTCTTACAACTTTTTGGATTCCCCTGTCTCGTTAAGTTCTTTTTTATTGCCATTCATTGCAGAACCTTGTGTGTGCAAAAAATCTGGTTATAGACAAGAGTATTCAAACAGCGTATATACATGCCATCAGATCTGCTCAACATTTTATTTATATCGAGAATCAATATTTTGTTGGATCATCCTTTGCTTGGCCAGTTTACAAAGATGCAGGTTTTGGCAGAATATTGATACTTACTCATGTAACTTGTTGCATCTGCTTAGTGCTCACAATTTCTATATAAGCACCTATGACTAGTATTTAGCCTGTAGCATGGTTTTGCTGCTTTTAAGCAGAGAACGCTACAAAATTCCTTAAACAAAAGGAAAAAATAGAAATAGACCTAATTATGATTCCAACAGAATGATACACACGTCGGTATCCTAGAATAATGTTGTTACACACAATACAGAAACAATAATGGATTCCTAATAATATCCTTTTTGAATATCATTAATAGAAGACAAAATATGCTATTATTCTTCCTTTGGGCCTAACAGTAAGAATGAGTTTGGATCATATCACCATACCGTTGCTTTTAGGTCCCATGGTGTAAATCGAACATCTGCTTAACACACTCGATGAATGAAAAACTGGGTCTAAGTAAATTATAAGGTATTTACTACGATTGTGTGTCCTGAATACCTGCATCACTTGAAAGATCATTGTTTTTCCCTCAATAAAAGCCCACCTGGTGGGACCAAACTTGGTTAGTGACATCGTTCTTTTCGCTATATTTTTTTTGTAACATTTTCTACCTATCAAAAATTCCATTTTTTTTTTCATTGATCAGGTGCTGATAACCTAATTCCGATGGAGTTGGCACTGAAGATAGTTAGTAAGATACGATCCAAGGAGAGATTTACAGTTTATATAGTCATCCCAATGTGGCCCGAAGGTAACCCTTCCTCTGCTTCTGTGCAAGAGATACTCTTTTGGCAGGTTAGTTAAAAAATTACGTTGCTAGCTTATCATGCAAAAGTCTAAAATAGGAAAAATTTGTTCGTTGATCAATTGTAAGTGTTATATTTATTAATTAAAAAGGAATTCACATTTTCAGGCACAAACTATGCAAATGATGTATAGTGTCATAGCTCGGGAATTAAAAGTTATGGAACTTGACCATCATCCACAAGATTATCTCAACTTCTATTGTCTTGGAAACCGAGAGCCGTTGAAAAATGACTTTTTAAGTCCAAGTAGTTCGTCTCCAGATAATGGCGAAACGGTAATCGTTCAAATATTTTTCTGAGTTTGGTACCTTATTAAAGGAACGAATCAATAAACAAGCAATTGACAGTTGAACTTACTTCAGCTTATTTAGTAACATTATTTCTAAAACACTTTTCGTTTAATGTTGATTCCATTTTTAAAGACTTCTTTTTATTTCTAATATCAAGTTACAATGAGAGAGATTTTAGAAAACAAGTTCTTGCTTTTTAATTGCGAAGTAATGACCAATTTACTGGTTGGTGGATAAGTAGTTCGGGGTTATTATTCTTGTTTTGCATCTAATCACATTAACATCTTTATGTAATCAGATTTCAGCCTCACAAAAGTTCCGAAGGTTCATGATTTATGTACATGCCAAGGGAATGATTGTGGATGACGAATATGTAATTCTTGGGTCTGCCAATATCAATCAACGATCTATGGCTGGATCAAGAGACACTGAGATAGCAATGGGTGCGTATCAACCCCATCATACATGGGGTAAGAAAAAGGGACATCCGCATGGTCAGGTTTGTATCATTAAATATATGCTGTCAATTATTATTTTACATAACTTTCTTTTTGGTGCGTGTGTGTGTGTGAGTGTATATACTGTAAATTGAGTTAGTTAGTTATCTACTTCTCTCGGGCTTATTCAACATTCTGCACCCCTTTAACTAGGGAGAGTCACTCCGCATGAACCTTTTTGTAAAATTGGGTCACGAATTGAATCAGGCTTGTCTTTCATTGGAGAAAACTTAGTTACGGTATTTGCAGGTATATGGGTATAGGATGTCTTTATGGGCAGAACACATAGGGTGCATACAAGGTTGCTTCAAGGATCCTGAAAGTCTGGAATGCGTGAAAAGTGTGAACAGTATTGCTGAAGATAACTGGAGGAGGTACACATCTGACGATAATAATCCATTGCAAGGGCACCTGTTGAAATATCCTGTGAATATAAATGCCAATGGGAAGGTAAAGTCCATACCTGGATTTGAGTGTTTCCCAGATGTTGGAGGCAAGGTGCTTGGCTCCAGATCCAACCTTCCTGATGCATTAACCACATAGGCATAGCAGACACTCTTAATTTCTACGTCAAAAAAGCCTCAGATGAGAGTGCTCAATTGGTATAGAAAAAGTTAAAACATTTTTTGAATCATCTACAAGGTATATATAGTATGCTACAGGCTGCGTATAGTAATTATTAGTGGACTGCATTTTACGCCCACATTGTACATGTTCATCAATTCTTTTCTGCCTAATGGTCTAACGTCCAAAAACCATTCATTCGTTTCCTTCCACTTGTACATTTGCATCCCCAATTCTTAAATCAGACAACAGTTGTTACTCACTCTGCCGATGCAAATTTAACATTTCAGTATCAAATATATTTATATATCGCTAATTTATATTATAGATAGATGTTTTTCTATACCATAAATTAATATATATAATTGAACAGAGTGAAATCCGTACTCGTAAATTTTGTAATCTCTTATAACTGCACATTCTTAATATCCAATTTGGTTTCTATACGTTTCGTAATTGTAAATATTATTTTCTGCAGTGCATCGCATTGTAGTCTTTTCATTAAAGGAGAGAAAAAAATATGTACGATCTCGTAATGAATTATGAATCTCAGCTCCAACAATTTAAAGATCAACAAAAAGAAGAGTTAAATAAACTTATTTGCATGATATAACTATCTTGACATACAATAGATATTTTCAAATTTTTAAGATTTAAATAATTTTAATTTCTTAAATATAGAGTATACTTGTTTCTGGTCATCCGTGGAAGTGATTACAGTATTTCTTTAACTTCATTAATTATTCAAAGAAAATAATAGTTACTTAACCAGTGAACCAACACGAGCGAGGATTAAAGGGAGAATAATTAATCCACGAAAGGAAGTAAATGAATTACAAGAAAGGCATAATATGGGTTCATTCATGACATAAACAATATATATATCCCATGATAACAAGAACGATGTAGATTAAGCTCTTCTACAAAAACAAGATCACAAGAAGGAACCACGGGAATCTTGTTGTTCTGTCACAGACACAGAGATTCAGTTAACAGTGACTTTTCCGACCATACCAGCTCCTTGGTGAGGCGAGCAGTAGAAACTGTAGGCTCCCTTGGCACTGAGAGTGACGCTGTAAGTCTCACCAGGTGCGTTCAGCAACTCTTCCTCGGGCATGGAGATTGATCCTGCATCCACGCCACTGGGAACCTCGTCCTCATCGAAAACAACGTTGTGCGGGAACCCTGCGTTGTTCTTGAACACGATCTTTTCTCCGGAGGCGACGGAGAAATCGCTGGGAACGAACACCAGACCTCCGTCACTGCTACCGAGCAAGACTTCAACGGCCATGGCATTGCTGGCGAGGACGGCGCTGGCGGCGGTGGCCACTACGGCGGCTCCAAGGTCTTTGAGGGAAGCCTTGATGCCGAAGCGCGGGGCCTGGGGAACTGAGACTTTAACTGCGGCACTCGCTTTGGTTGCTCCACTCGCCTTGAGGCCGGTGAATGAGGGAATGGCGACGGCGGCGGAGGTGACGGCGGCCATGTCTGTTCGTTAAGGAAGGTGTGGCGAGTGAGGTTTGAGTGTGGAAGGGGAAATCAAATTTGTTTGCAAAGCTAAAGTTGTGTTTTATAGAATGAGAGAATGGAGAAAGGTGTGGATTGGTGTTTGTGTGGCTGAGAGAAGAGGAGCAATGGGTGATGCAGATAATGCAGAGTGAAGATTTTATCTCATCATCTCATCACCATTGCTGCCATTGGTTCAATCAGATGTTATCCTCTGACGTGGCGTAGATTTTTTTTTTTTTTTCATTTCTTTCACTGTCACATACATATGCAGTAGAATCTCTGTTATGTAATTAACACAAGAAAAAAAAAGGTGGTGGTGAATCTTATTGGTAAGACACTCACCACAAACTTTCAAGAAAACCACATTATTTTTTGTGTTTTCTATTTTTTTTATCTAACTAAATAAAAGAAAATAATTGATTTTATTTAGAGTGTTTTTTGTCTAAATGTCAATTTATCGTCTTGAATTGATTTTAAAAATTAATTCGGAATGTTTTAAACAATTTTTTAACATAGATTCATTTTAGAAATTTGATATTGGATGTATCCAACAGAAAACCAAACACACATACACATTAGATCCTATAAAGAGTTTGAGATTATTACTAATAATCAATCCACAAATACAATTAAATATACGATTATTTAGATAAATAAAAATACGAAAAAAATATAATTAAGAGAAATTATCTCCGTTTATTTTGATGAATAAAAAAAATAACTAACAAATAAATGAATAGTATAAAAAAAATAATCTCAGAGTAATTAAGTAATGTTTTTCTTAACATTAATTTTATTTTTAAACTATTTTGATATTGTATAGTTAAAAATTAAAGTAAAAAGGAATAAAACAAAATAGAGAGAACCGTTACCTTTTTCTCATATCATTCAAAATTATTGAAAATGTTTTGCAAAGAGTAACATGAAAATCAATACAATCATATTTGTTTTGTAAGGACCTATAAAAAAATTAATTTTCTTTTGTCTTGAAAATGTTTTGCGAAGGTATTATATATATATATATATATATATATATATATATATATATATATATATATATATATATATATATATATATATATAAATATATATATATATATACATATATATATATATATATATATATTTAAACATTATATCTAACAAAAAATAAATAGTTTTTAAAGCTATTTTTAAAATATTTTATAGGAAAAATTGGATATGAAAATTT
>Ga0214544_1000855_pt1 | contig 60013 bp, 29 predicted proteins | sample CNSS3metaG_FD_160074 | JGI IMG/M metagenome (GOLD analysis project Ga0214544, IMG submission 160074) | Root nodule microbial communities from cowpea collected in UCLA plant growth center, Los Angeles, California, USA - CNSS3 | ecosystem: Host-associated > Plants > Roots > Nodule | place: USA... | reverse complement strand
ATATATATATATATATATATATATATCAAAACAGAATGTAAAATAATAATTAAACAAAATTAACATAAATATAAGAAAAAAATTATGAAAAGTGGTGTGACAAATCAGTTACAAAACTAAGAACATAAAATAAGGTGCTTTTTAAGTTAACTAATAAAATAAAGGTTATTTTAGTAATTTAAAATTATGACAAATATTGAAATAAGTGGGAAAATAAATAAATACGTACATATTTATTTTAAAGTTAAAAAAAATCAAATATTACAAATATTCATATTCAATTAATACAAAAATTTAAAATTGTGATGAATTTAGATAATACCCACAAAACAAAATCTTGTGTAAACTTAATTCTCGATTAACACATGAAAGACTACAAATAACTTTGTATAGCAATACACATACTCAACTAGTTATTATGATTTGTATGGAAAATTTATTTATTTTAGTATGCAGCACTTAAAGTTGCTAAAAACTTTGATTATTTTAGTTTTTGGATTAAATATATTTTTATCTCTCAAATTTCAGTAAAATTTGAAATTAGTTCTTCTTCAAACTTTTTGACCAATTTAATTATTCATCTTTAAAAATACGTGAATTTAGTCATTTTAATCAAATTTTGTTAAATTTATCTGATGTTTCATTCGTATTTCATGATCGTATTTAAATTGTTTACACGTTTAACACACTTTCGCTTCAATGTTAATCAAATGGTATCATAAAATACGTTTAAAATGTCAAATAAACTTAACAAAATTTGGTAAGAATGACTAAATCCACACATTTATAAAAATGAAAGACTAAATTGGTATAAAATTTCGAAAAAAAGACTAATTTCAAAGTTCATTGTGATTTGAGGGACCAAAAACATATTTAACCCTTAGTTTTTGAATGAATAAAGGAAAAGAGGCATGCATAAATGGTATACCAGAATCTAAACTATTGTATGTGGATGCTTACAAATGCTTCATTTTTTTTTTAATTTAAATTATTGTCAAATAAAATGTAAATCCAAATACAAAATATTTCAAGCTCTACTTAAGTCTATCTACCTACATTAACAACAACCTAAACTATATTTCACCAAATACAATAGCATAAAACTGCATGAAAAGTATAAATAAAGAAAACATTCTATAATAGTAAAAAAAAAAAAACCCAAGAAAATAAAAAATGAACTATTGCCACTTCACCGGTAGTTTCTATAGGCCGGTGAATACATAGAGTTCTCAGCAAACTTCACCATATCTTTTGGTTGAGGAAGGTTACTAGCCAAGCCTGATCAAGAATGTGAATTCAATCTCATTAATTTTCTACACTATTTCAAGGAGAAAAAACATCAAACAGAAAGTGTGCATGTTTGGATTAACATTTGGAATGTTAGGAATTTCTTTTACTCTCAAAACAACAACTTTCTCCAGAATTTAATCCAAACATAGCCAAAGTTTTCAGATATCAAAAGAAAAAGTAAAGTGTACCAAGCTCATAGGCCTTAGCAGCCACCTTGGCTGCTATGTGTGCTGAAATCTTTCTGATGTTTCTGAATGGAGGGTATATGAGTCCCTTATTATAGTCCTCTTGAGTCACCTGTGAAGCCAAAGCTTCAGCTGTTCCAAGAAATAGGATTTGTCATTTGAATTATAATTATCCTAAGCTTAACGTTTTAAGTAAATGTTTGAATTTCTTCTGCATTACCAGCTGCCAGAAGAAGGTCATCATGCACACGAATGGTTCCAGACATTATCAAACCAAGACCAAATCCAGGGAAAATGTATGCATTATTGGCCTGATTAACAAAGAACACATTCATATTAATAAATTTCATTCCATTGGATAGAGAAATTTTTGACATTTTTTACAAACATATTGAGACCTGGCCAGGCACAAACACTTTTCCACCATATTCAACTGGGCCAAAAGGGCTTCCACTAGCAAAAATGGCACGTCCCTGATTGAGATAAGAAATAAATGAAAAATGATACCAGTTATTAATTACTCATTCATTCCAACCAAATAAGTAGATAATAGCTTTGTGTTCTTGATATTACCTTGCTCCAAGTGTAAGCTTCTTCAGCAGTGCATTCTGACTGTGATGTTGGGTTGGAAAGGGCAAGAATAATAGGTTTCTACAAGCATTACAAATGATTGATAGATTAGCTTCTGTAGCATAAAAATGCAGAGTGAATTGATTAACATGTTACCGCATTAATGGAAGCCATAGCTTCAATCACTTCCTTGGTAAAAGCTCTCCCTTGTCCTGATGTTCCGATTAAAACCGTTGGCTTGATTTTCTGAGAAGAAAACATTGAAATGTAAGAAATTTGAAACTACTTCTCTGTGGGTGAGAGAGAAAGAGAGATATGGAGAGCCATACATTAATAGCATCTACAAGTTTCTGAACAGGTTCATGTTCATGAGCCCAGGGTCTCTTAAAATGTTGAAGTGAGTCTTTGCGGGATCTCACAATCAACCCCTGCAAAAGTAGGAATGAAAGATTGATGCAATGGTAAACAAACAATTGCTTTCTGTAGGAAAGAGCTAAATTAGCTTTTGTAAAACCTTTGAGTCCACCAACCAAATGTTCTTGCGCAATTCTTCTACTGGGACATTTGTCTGCCAAGACAATAGTTAGTTTCTGGAGAAATCTAAATCGTTCGTTCAATGATCATGTAAAAAATCTAACCCTTTTTGAAGTTTCAAGTGCTATGAGTTCTGCTATTCCAGTGCCAGCCTGCAAACACAAACCATGCAATTCAAGTGAACAATTCAAAGTAATCTGATAGTGTTCAGTACTCTCTTCTTTTCACCTTTTTCTCTGTTGTGAAATGATTAGGCTTTGTTATCTGTAGGAAACAATGGAGAAGGAAACATGACCCCAGAAGGGTAATGACTTACCTCTCCAGCACCAAGGAATAAGAACCTGTGATCAGTCAAGTTTCCCCCAACCAATTTCAGAGCTGCAACTAGTCCTGCAAGAACAACTGCTGCTGTTCCCTGAAACCAAGTGGATAGAATAGAATATAAGAGAAAATTATTGGTTACCAAAGTATCTAAATATATAATTTAAGAAACGAATTTCTCACCTGAATATCATCATTAAAGACAAGATGTGTTGACCTGTATTTTTCAAGTAGAACAAAAGCATTGTGGTTTGCAAAGTCTTCAAACTAAAATATAGCAGAAAACAAGAAAAGTTGAAATTAGCAAGTGTTGCATACTTCATGTCCAATTACTCGAGAAATGATGTCTTTGTATACTTCTTAGTACCTGAATAAGGACTTTTTCACCATAATTCTGCTTGACTGCAATCATAAATTCGTGTAGAAGTTCAGCATATTCCTGGAAACCGAAAAGGTAAAAGCAAATTTATTATTGCAGTACATTAGATGACAGAATGCCTGATGTTAAAACTGAGGCCAAGTAAATAAGACAAATTATGAACCAACCTGCCCAGTTGCTCGTTTATGCTTGAGCCCTATATATAATTCTTCATTCAACAACTTCTCATTGTTTGTACCCACATCGATGGTAATAGGTAAGCACTGAAACAGTTTGATTATACAGTAATACAACTTTAACAACAAGTTGAAGACTATACACTTTTTTATAAACAAATGCAGAGATCATTGGAGCCACTCTTCACAATCTTCCAAAATTAAATGTTACCCGGCAAGCAAACTTTGAAATAGAACACTATAACACTATTTCAACATTATAAAAGTATAATCTGCTACTCAAATTTCAGTACCATCTTAAAACAAAGTAACATATCACAAGAAGTTTGTAACAGGTATAGTAGACCAAAAATACTTACAGCAGAAGGACGAACTCCACCAAGTGCTGAATATAGAGAAAGTTTTCCTACCGGTATTCCCATTCCCTGGTAATACAGCATTAGTTACCAAAAGAGAGATTACAAAACATCACAAATTTTATACATGGTGAGTATAATACCTGACAGCCAAGATCCCCAAGACCCAGAATTCTCTCTCCATCAGTCACAACAATGACTTGAATGTTCTTCTCAGGCCAATTCCTTAGTACTTCAAGAATCCTCCCTCTTTAAAACGCATCCAATAGAAAATGGAGTAATTTCTTTTAGACACAGTACATTTAACTAAAAGGTAAGGACAGAAAATTGAGGAGGATGAAAGTGCAACTGAACTCAAACTTACTTCTCCCTCAAACTTATATAAAGTCCCTGAGGATGCATGAAGATACTCCCATATTTCTGGCATGCTTCGCCAACTGTTGGAGTATAGACAACTGGTAGTAACTCCTCAACATGATCAAGCAGAAGCTTGTAGAACAATCTTTCATTTCTCCCCTGCAACCCAGCAAATAACTAATAAACATTCAATCCACATTATCACATGGTTCCAGAAACTTATAAAAGCTAGTATTGTTTTTATTGAATGTTTTACTTTCAGTAACTTTTTTCTAATTTTGTGCCAAAGTAAAATTGAAACGGAGAGACAGATTAAAAGCAGTTTTCTTTTTTTTATAAAAATCTGCCAGGCACCTGCAGATCCATCATTGCCACGTACTTCTGCAATGGAACTTGATACTGGCGTATGTGTTGGATCATTTTTTTTACCTGAACAAAAGAAGCATTGATAAATATCAGTCAAAGTAGAGTAGCCCAACAGCCACACATAATTTCAACATTTTACTTATTAAGATTAAACTATTCACTTGGTCACTATAGTTGTCTTCATTTTAAATTTTAGTTCCTATACAAGAAAATGATAATTTTTCTTGCAGCAGTTAATCATGTATGGAAATTCTTAGCGGTGGTTTCATACACCAGAAGGTTTTTCTCTGATAATACTGATAGAGATTAAAAGCCTAACTGTTATGCAGAAGTAAAGACAAAAACTTTCGGGTTTTCCTAAAGATACAGAACTTAATAATAAAAACAATTAAAGAGAGCAGATCAATATTTTAACTTTCTACTAAAAGGGTAACGATACGTTGAGAATCCAATAAATTTATTCATCCATTTCACACTCACTATTATGCCCTTTTTCCTCTTTTCTGTCAAAAGATCCTACTGGTTATATTAATTTATTGGGTTTTCAATATATCAGAAACGATAATCAGGAAAAAGTTATGTGATGAGATGATTAACCTGAGTTTCTTGAGAAATAACAGATGGGGGAAGAAGGCCACGCAAGAAGTGGGTTTCCCTCTCTTCTTCGGTGAAGGCGAGTCCTTTGTTGAAGTGTGGATCTCTCAACAAAGTATACCCACTAAAATCCAATCAACAGTGTCTCATTCATTCATTCATTCATTGAAACAAGAACACAAGCAAGAAAAATTCAAGATCATCAAAAACAAGTCTCACTCACTCACTCACCTTGAAACAGAGACACTCCATGGAGTCACAAACTGATCCTCCGTGGCCTTATCCTCGCCGTACACGTCCCGGACGCCGCCGCCAGTGATTGGGGTTTCGCCGACCGCCGTGGAAGTCCCATTTGCCTCTTTAGCCATCACAGAGCCGCCGTGAGTTTTGCCGCTGGTCGAAGTTGGAGCGCAACACGTGACTCTCGATGGAGCAGAACGCCTCCTCCGTGAAGCAGAGAAGTTACTGCACGAAGACCACCCACCTATGCCCGACTTGCACTGTGGGTAAAGTTCACACGAAAACGGGAAAAGGGATATTTTATGAATGCCCAGCCACACAAATCAAACGATCTCGAAAAAATTACAAGAAAAATGGCTTCTTTTACGTTGCTGCTATACCAACTTTTTGCCAAAAATAAATAATACAGTTAGTTAGTTTTACTGGGTTGTGAGTGAGTGTGTGGAATGTGGACTGGGAAGTGTTATAGTGTACCATGAAGGAGCATGCATTGGAGGAGAACATGATGATGCTGAAACAAGTGTATGACAGAGAGAAAGTTGCGGTTTGATCACTGAGTGAGTTGAAACAAAGAGAGAGAAATGAAGAGAAAAAGAGAGAGTCTCGAGGAGAAAGAAAGAAAAATAGCTGAATCTTTCCTCGTTTTTCTCTTCTCTCAATTTCTCTCTCTCTCGCTCTGTGTTCTTTGCCTGTGTTGTAAGATACATATAGCCCCCATGGAAGAGAAGAAAGGTACGTCATCACCATCATAGTATATAAACTTGTAAAAAAATTATATTATTAGTCAATTAATAATCATTAAGGATATAATTTTTCATGTATATAATGTATGATTGCCATTGTCCTTCGACTGTACCATTTTTATTTTAGTTTAATAGGAGAAAAATTCTACTATTTATTACACTAAAAACAGTTTTACTTGTTGTTTTAGGAAAAATTAAGAAATAAAATTATTTTGTTAAAAAGTATAATATTTTGTTAAAAACATTTATCATAATAGTTTTTGTAAATTGTTTATGATTACCAGTAAAACTGACTAAATGTGTTGCTTTCTTTTTTTATTAGAGTCTTTTTTTCTTAAACCTGTCTATTATTTTAATACTTAAAAATATGCTATTTATATATTTATATTGATTATATACTTACTTTTTATTATCGTGAGATTGAAAATATAAGACAAGTAACGTTTATTTATTGTGAAATAAAAAAATATAAAAAATAAAAATAAACTTGGTATTTATTTTACAAGAATTCCCGTGAAAAACACAATTATTTGTGCGTTCTTTGAGATTTACATAGAATAGTGTCTTTTTGGGTGCAAGAACGAATGAAGAGATTGTGATGGTGTGAGTGAGAACAAAAAATTAGGTTACATTTTAGGATTGTTGTGCATCTGAACGTTGTCGTTTAGCGTTGTTGCTGTATATAACGAGAGTGTGTAGATTTAAGAACAACACCTTCCAAAATTAGGATTAGTGATCGGAGGAACTTCCAATGACTATGAATTGAAGTTTCTGAAGTTAATTTTTGATTCAATTTATTTCATAAAATAAGGTCCTCTGTGTTACTGAAAGACAAACAAAATTGATTAATTTAAAGCAAAGTTAAAATTAAAGTATTTCACAAAACAATGAAAATAATGATACATGTAACCATTTTATATATATATATATATATATATATATATATATATATATATATATATATATATATATATATTCTTTTAAATCATATAATATATAACTATCATTTTTGCTCTCTTTATATGTATATTAAATATTGATACATCTTGTTGATATCCATGAAATTTTTTAAAAAACTAAATTAAGGAGACAAATATACTCCAATAAGTATACCTTCTACAATTTAAATCTGACTTTTTTTTTTTACTTAATCCTTTTAGCTAAATGGTATAAAAGAACACTTAAATATGTTTGTATTAAATGATTTTTTTTTAAGTTCTTAAAATAGTTCTTTATTTTTTGTCCAATAAAATTCGAAATTGTTTCTTGAAATGAGATAAAAATTAGATTTTAATATTTTATAAAATGATCTCATTTTTATTTAATTATGGAAAAAAACTCTATATTTTTTGTCTGATAAATTTTGAAATATTTACTTTTAACTCTCATAAAATGTATAAATTTTTATTTTATTTCTTTTATTTTCATCAGTTAAAATTTGAAATTAACAGTTCTAGGTTTTAATATTTATTTAAATAAAAATAAATAGAAACGTATGTTTTTCATATTTTAAAATTTTAATAAAAAAATTATTACATGCTAACAATATATGAAAATATCAGTAGGTACGATTTAGAATAGTAGTCATTTAAACTTTTTTGTTTCTAATACATAAAAAATAATATCAAAGATCAAAATTCAATTTTAAAGAGACTAAAAATAAAATATTTTAAAAATATATTTAAGCTTAAAAAATACTGTCAGAATGGTATTTTATATTTTATATATATATATATATATATATACCGTGGACGAGTTAACCGTGTTTACACACTTAATTAAGAATCCACATCAATGAATGATAAATTATATAATTGAAAATGTGACACAAATTCATTTGTCGATTCTTATAAACTTTTAAGTTTCTTTAGACTTACTTTTTGTTTTTTAATTATAATTTTTATATGATATACAGTACATAATGAAATACAAAAAAATTTCAATTTAATATTATCCTTGTAATGAATGAATTTTTCTTCTTGCTTTTAAGGGAAATCTATATCATTTTACTGCGAAGCCTAACTTTTAAATAACTATAAAAATATTTATATCTTAATAAGTCATTAGAAATTATAGAATTAAATATATTTATAATAATCGTTATTGTTTTAAATTTTAATCTTTAAACTATAAAAAATAAATATAAATATTTCAACATAATAATATTACTTTTCTTACGTATTAAGTGATTTTAGACTAACATTTGAATTAAAATATGTTAATTATAAATTGAAAACTCTCTAAAATCGATAAAACTCAAAAATCTGAGAAAAACATCAGTATAAATAAATAAACTCTCAATTTAAAACGTCATAAAAAATTTATTATTTTTAAAATTTAAGACTAAACTAAATTAAAATTTGAAAATAAATTTTAATTTTTAATACAAATTTAAGAACTAAATCCTTATTTAACTTCAAATTATATTAAATTGTAAGAAATAACAAGACTAATTTCCCACTAAATTAGAAAGAGCAAACACCACACAAAGTGATTGATTGGGATGACAGGGTTGTCCCTTCTTACGTGGTGGGAAGGACTTCTGACCCCATTGCGTTCAAATGTGGTCTTTTTTTCTAAAATAAAACTATTAATATTCTAAATCATTATTATATACATAAATTATGAATTCATTAAAATATATTTTGTTAAATTTCTATTAAGGACAACACAAATATGATACTATAACTAGATATTTGAGTAAAAGTTCATCTCATGTGGGTTTGAGTTTGAATTTTTTTCTTTTATATTTTTAATGGATTCGGGTTTGAATTTTGTTTTTCTTAAAATTTTGTAAGTAAATTTTTAATCTTATGGCAAAAGGAATCCGTCCCTTTAATAATTGTTTGAAGTCTTCTCAATTTTAACAAGGAATTATTATATTAGTTGAATATGGTATGAATATGTACATGTTTCTTTTGTCATTTTAAATGATTGAAACTTCTATAATTTATTATGTAACTCACAAAATTTATTTTTAATATTTTTTATTGTTCTTAGTTTGTTTCATTTGAATTTTTTTGTTGTAACATTATATTTTATATTCTCTTTAAATCAAATAGTTTATAAGATAAACATTTTATTTATACTCATTTATAATATTAGTATCTATCATTTATTTCTTTCAGATGAGAGTATCTAGCTCTCATTTTCATGTTTTCAATCACATAAAATATATTTGATATTACATCTTTGATAATATAATGTGGATTATTTTGTAAAAGAATTATTTAATTAAGGTTTAATAGTATTTTTTGTCCAAATTTTTGTTATAATTATTCAATAAATTATCGCAATTTTTTCGTCTCAATAGTCCTTATTTTTGTTAACATGCCAAGATGCATAATTCATATCATCATGTCTAATTTAACCTAAAATTCAATTTCTTTTACTTAATATTATACATTTTTTAATTAATTAAATAAATTATTATTATGTAAATGGACAAAAAAAATTCTTAACATGATTAATTTGTATTCTTGAGATATCGACTATTGTGATGAATTATTACCCAAAAAAAAAAAGGTATTAACTATGATATATATCCATTACTAGTCAATTCATAGAAGCATTCACAGAAAATATCATTACCAATTGAACGAGAGAACTTAACTTTAACTTACATGGAAAAAAAATCATTTCAACGAACGACCCAAATAAGTAGTATGATGAATCTTCAAAAGACATAACATCATAACATCGCGAAGGTTATAATTCAAGTGTGAGTCAAAGTTTTACATTGAATAAGATAGACAAAATTAAATATTATATAAAAATAAAGATCAATAACATCATTCAAGTATTGCCTTCAAATTTTGAAATAAAAGTGATGTCAAATATCTTATATGTATAAGATCAATATCATATAACCATATAAAACTACAATTTCTCGATTACTATCACTACAACCCTATAACTTATAACCTGACACCTCGAAAATAAGGGAACAAGAACTGCGAAAGCGACCGATACTGATGTTTTAGCCACATAAAAATTAGGTCATTCCCTATTTGGTTTTCCATTTAGTACTTTATGCTTCGATTTGACACCATTTATCATTGATTTTGTCTTCAACCTTAACAAACTCAGACCTCAGAAATACAATAATTTTGAAGTTTACAAAGTCGTACCAGAATACTAATGCTGTATAATTTTCTAACAAACTCAATTTAGTCCTTTCATTCTTTAAATTACTTTACTACTGTCCCTTTTAGTCCAATTGGATTTAACATCATTAACTTTAGGATTCCCAGAAAAAACAATAATGTCACAAACTTTGTCCTTTTGAGAAGTTTAGATTTTGCATGCAGTGAGCAAAATCAAAGCAGAGAAGACTAAAGCCAACTTCAACTCCAGCAGAAGGGTCAATGAAAGTTGAAATGCTTACTGAAAATTGTCTTCTATAATATAACTACTTTGTAATGAGCTGATGAACACCATTTGACTCCATTATTTAATGCAGAATTAGTTTGTCTCAATTAAACAGTAAAACTCATTGCAAAGTTAATCAGAGAAAAGTTGCAATAGGAAAACAAAAATAGACTGTTCTTGACAAAGAGTTAATGCAAAAGAATAAGATTTTATCTATTATTGTTGCAAGAATCGAGCATAAGAAAAAGCTAACTTGTTCTAGGTACCAAACCAGACTGATAAAAGCATGAATGAGATGATTTACATTTACTGAACAACTCTCTACTAGCAAAACTATCGTGGTCATCTATTAATCTTATGAAACATGTTCCATAAATCTTGAGCATGGACTCCAGCCTCAGTTATTTACATACAGAAATCGATACACTGTTACATCTTGGTACAGCATAACTTGCTCATACAATACAACGTTGTAGCTCTTTTATCTTGATTGGAAGTTCAGTGTCTTGATGCAGAAGGAAAATACAAAGGCAAAGAAGACAGTGAAAGCTACCAAAACTGCAGCAACTGGACCCATGAAATCAGATTTAAACCCGTAGTGGTTTTCAATGTATCCTTTAACAGTGAAATTTATGGCACTCCCTGGCACATCAATTGGGTCCTCTATATCTCTATATTGAGAGACAATTAATCCATACACAGTCCATGCCACTGGGCAAATCCAGTAATACCACACCCACCATTTAGGAATTTTCTGAAAAGATAAAGTTGGTGGAAGAGTTATGTTAGTAAAGATCATGCAAGATAATGTTATAGTGTTTATGAGTTTAAATAAAAACTAGAAGGGTACTCACTGGTCTTGGGATAAAGAAACCAGAGAAGAGATTGAATAGTCCATAGAATGCTGCTGCAAAGATTGATGCCACTTGGTGGTTTGGTGTGATGGAAACAGTCATCATACCATAATATGTGAAGTACAAGAAAGAGAAGAAGCTGACAAAGAAGAACCAAAAGAACTTCTCCACTTTCCATTCAAAGTTCACCATGGCATAGATTAGGAGTGAGTAATACACAGCTTGGACAAATACATAAGGTATTTCGGCAAAAACCTGCAATTGCAAATGCATTAGCACAATGATATATAACACAAGGTAAGAACATGATAACAAGAAACAAATATCATTGTTCTTTGTGGTAAACCAATCCACCAACCTGTGCTAGGGCATAAGGCAGAGGAGCATACATTCCAGCAGCTCTTTCTCGATAGAACACTGTTCTTTCAACGGCTACGATTGGTTGAACAGTTTGGCAGTTGTTAATGCCGACAAAAATTACAGCAGCATACATTGCTCCAATGATCATTGTAAGGTCGCTTGAGTTGTCCCTAAACAAAAATAACCACATAAATTAGCTAAAACTTAGTACTAATGGTTGAAGAAGAGTAGAGTTAGATTTCACAGAAAGCAACTCTCACCTATTTCTGCCAATTCTCCAAAATATTGTTCCTATCATGAGGGCACTTGCCAAGGTGAAAAAGAATCTGACAAGATTATAATCTGGACTCCTCCAATATGTCAGCCACTGCTTCCAAAAACAGGATTTGAATTGCCCCAGTGCAGATTGAGAGTATTTAGTGGGGAAATACAGATCAGTGGTTCCAGGTGGGGGTGTGCTTAGTTCCTTTACAAGGGCTTTGTTTCGCCTGTTCAATAAGCAAATGTGTTAGCTCAAACCAACAGAAGTAATAAACTATTTGAAAATGTAGGCATTCTAGTTGCTAGTTGACTCACTGAAACAAAGATGAAGATTTGTAGTATTCAGCAAAGTCCATTCCAAGCCGAACTTCAGCTGCTACAGAACTCACTTCTAGCATCCATGTTGCTGGGTTGTACATCTCTTTAATCTTTGGGACCCCTGGAATTGCCTCAAAGTATTCTATAATCTTGTGGGAATTTCGGCCTAATGGTCCTGAGTAGATCACTTGCCCTCCTCTTTTCATCAGCAAAAGCTGGACCAAAAAGTTTTCATTAAGCACCAAAGAGGGTATAAGCGATACAGAGAAAAGAAACACACCATAAAATAGTTTGTAGGTTGGTTTTTACCTCGTCAAAGGCTTCAAAGATATCAATGCTAGGCTGGTGAATTGTGCAAACAACTGTTCTTCCTGTGTCCACAGTGTTTCTCACAGTCCTCATAACAATAGCTGCTGCTCTTGCATCAAGTCCTGAAGTGGGTTCATCCATGAAAATGATTGAAGGATTTGCAACAAGCTCAACAGCGATGGTCAACCTCTTTCTTTGCTCAGTTGACAACCCTGTAACTCCTGGAAGCCCCACTATAGCATCTTTCAGATTATCCAGCTCCACCAGATCCATCACTTGGTCCACAAATTGCTGAAAAGATAAAAAAGATCAAATTTTTAGTTCACCCTTCTATGACCCCAAGAGAAGAATGAAAGGGCTATAATATTGTTGAGTACTTACTATTTTCTCCTCCTCATTAACTTCTTTTGGTAAACGAAGGAAGGCAGAGTAAATCAAAGATTCACGAATGGTAACTTGGGGTGAATGAATATCAGTTTGTTCGCAGTAACCAGCTACCCTTGCAAAGGTTTCTTGGTTCTTGGGGAACCCAGAGATTCTAATATCTCCTTCAATGTAGCCACCAGTTTTTCTTCCTGCTAAAACATCCATTAAAGTTGTCTTCCCAGCTCCACTAACTCCCATTAGTGCAGTTAGCACTCCAGGCCTAAAGGAACTGGTTACTCCCCTAAGCAGTTGTAGCCTATCTTCAGTCACACCTTGTGCTTTCATTTCCTGTAAGAGTTATTAGAGTTAGAACTTACTTTATAGGTACACCATGGATTGTTAATGGTGCATGTCATGAAATTATACTAAAGAAGTAATCGGATCCTTACTGCAGGCATGTCGACGTAGTAATTGACAGTGTCAAAGGACATTGCAAGTGGTTGAAAAGGTAGAATCATTCCTCTTTTGGGGGAAACTCCAGTAGCTGAATCATTTGCTGAATCAACTTTTCTTAATCCACTGGTAGCTTGGCTACCCATTCTCTGCATTGCAACTTCTCCTGAAATGGTTCATATAACACAAACCGTATTACATCAATAAGAACATACTTTTAGCCAAAACATCAAAGATTCTAAAGTTGTGTCCTTTAACACTTACTTGCATTGTTTCCATCAGCAGTAGATAATGATCGAAGCATTGAATCTTTGTTGGACTGTGGGGGCCTTACAAGCCTAGGTTCTTCGTTGGTGTCTCCTCCAATCTCCATTTCACTTGCATCTTCCTCTGAAATAATTGCTTGTTTCTTTCCAAGAGCTAGTGCACCAAACAAGAAAAAAGAAAGGATTTTTATTAAGATGGAAAGTGAAACGAACAACTTGAAAGATTGATAAAAGTTAGAGCTCTTACGGTTAAGGTACATAAGCGCAAGGGTGAAGAGAACATTGTAGAAAATGGTAAAAGCAAAAAGAGCAGCGGCTCCTATCCAGTACCATTCTTCTTTAGCAAAAACATCAAAGTTTCTTAGTACTGACAGACCCAATGTGGTACTTCCATCCGAAGATGTCTGCAGTCAAAGACATGTTCAAGTTAGAAACCAACGAGTTTCTTCTGAGTTATGTGCATTTTCATTTTTCCAATTAAAAAGCTTCTGCTATTTACCTGTGGATGCATCCACCTTGGAGCAAACATTTCATTCACAGCCAAGGAATTGAAGGCATATGTCAATGGTGACACCCAATAAGCCCACACCCACCAATCAGGAATTTCACCTGTAACCATTGAGCATGTATGTGAGCACATTCTTTGAACAAATGCTTTTGCTTAAAAAGTTTGGATTGTCACTCACGTTTGGGAAGGATGAAACCTCCAAGCAGAAAAATAAGAAGGAGCATGAGGGCTCCACCAGTGTTAGCTATAATCATTGTTCTGCACACTCCAGAAATGACCCTAAACATGCCAGCTGCCATTTGTTGGATGAGAAACACCACCAACAATTGCTTGAAGAACCTAAAATTTAGAATAGGCAAGAAAAGGCTCACTTAGTAATTACAAACACATCTCATCATTATATGATGTTGATCAAGAGACAACACAAATATGTTGTCAGGTTGCTATGCGATTCAAATTATGTAAGAAAAGAAAAGAAAAGAAAACGGATGAGTTTACCTGCTAGCTTCAGGAGCAAATCCTATGGTGTAGTAGGTGACAAGCACCCAAACAAGAGACTCAAAAACAGAAATGGGAATACGCAACAAGAAATTGGGGAGGGTGTAAGTCCAAGCAGGGTGGAAAAGATGGTCTCTGTGCTTGTAAAACACGGGAAGCCTTCCAATTGTGAGAGCTAGCTCAGCAAAACCATTAAACATGTTCATGATCATAGAGAACAAAATTGCACCAATGTAGAGTGAAGCACCATCTTCATTATCTTGGTGCATTTCAGTCCTCAAGAACAATGTTGCAGATATGATGGCAATGATGATAATTTGGACTGTCTTGAATATGTACACGAAGGAGTTCCTCTTAATCAGCAGCCACTCCTTGTCCCAACACGCTTTAAAAAGATCCATTGTCGGCACAGAGTTTTTACTGTATACAAGAGCTGCTTTATGTGCACTTGACTTATCAAATGCCACATTCAACTCACTCTCAAGCCTCATTCCGACATGGAACCGCTTGAACTTGTTTGCAAACTCTGTCACTGTAACATAACGGTATGGCTTGTTTTTGTCTGCCCAGTATTGCTCCTGGTCCTTCCTTGAAGTAACCTGTTCAAAAAATTAACATTGTAACCTGTTTTCTCAAATTAAGACACACTCATTCCAAAAGCTTTTGTTTTTCAGTTAACACGTGTCATAAAAAAAAATGTTCCATGATTGGAACAAGTTATATAGTATTTGTTAAGCCAAGGTACATAAGTCATGTGATGTTTCATAACGTGATTCTGTGATGAACACACCTCTTGCAAGAAATCAGCGGTTCCTTTTCTTTCGGGACAGCGAAAGCCACATGATTCAAAGAATTCCACGATGTGCTCACGTGGGCCCTGGTATACAATCTGACCCTCAGAAATGAGGATGATGTCATCAAAGAGATTGAAAGTCTCAGGAGCAGGTTGGAGAAGAGACATTAAGATAGTTGCTTCAGTGAGGTGCACAATCTGCTGCAAGCACTTCACAATCTGATACGTTGTGGAACTATCAAGACCCGTTGATATTTCATCCATGAATAGTGTTTTTGTGGGTCCAACAATCATCTCTCCTGTATAATCAAACCATAGCCATTCATTGTAAGAAATTAGAAATCATAGTTAAGCATTAGATGTGTCTTTCTTTGGATTGTCATAATCTATCTATATCTATCTATGTATCTATCTAAATTCAGCACATATCGTTCTGCATATTATATATACTAAAAAGATAAGATAAAAAGTAAACTGAATAAAAAACATTCTTGGACAAATAAACAAGAGTTTAGTTGGCAAAAGTCCACGTGGCCACGTTCTCTTAATCTTAAAAAATTGTGTGGTTGAGAATGACTATATACAACTTGTAGCCACCTTCCAAAGCATGATTAAAGACAGTGTTGGAGTTGAAAATGAAAACATTAGGTGCAGATACAGATAAACTTCGATGTTCTCAGTAATGGTTGATTTTATTTTTCTAACCTGTGGTAACACGCTTCTTTTGGCCACCTGATACACCTCTGTGCATTTCATCACCCACTATGGTATCCTTGCAAATATCAAGCCCCAGAATCTGTTTAATTAACACAGCAAAAAGAATGATTAATTACAACATTAAACAAATCGTTCGGCACTGTCACTACCCATAACTCGTTGATTATAAAATGTGTAATTTATGAGGGCAGTTAGGGTAGTTCACATGACCACTAGTGATGCTCTGATAGGGACCTTCTTTGGCCAAAATATGTGTTGACAGTAGTCAACATTGCAGGGTAGGTGAATTGAAATTTTTGACAAGAAATTAAGAACATTTATTACTAACTCTGCCTCGTTTTTCTACGCAAAAAACACAAATGTTGAATATTTTCAACAAGAAAAAGAAATCACTTACTTTGAGTGTGTAGTCGGTGATGAGACTGCTTTCTGTTCCTTCCATTGCAGTGGCCTACAGAGCAAGAAACAAATCAGAACACTTCCATGGATGAACCAAAATTGAGATAATTGTTGACTTTTAAAATCACATAATTATAATTAATCATTAATTGGGAAAGAAAAAAAAAATTACCTTCATGAAAAGGTCAACGTCTGCCTCTGGAAATATGCCAGCTTCCTTTTCCCTTCTAGCAAGCTCGGTTAATAGATCTATAATCACATCAATTAAGAGAAAAATAAAACTTTTAATACATTATTGAAAAGGGGAAAATGGGTTAAAGAGAAAATGTTGAATCAATTACCATATCTAGTCCCTACTCCTAGACATCTAGCTGAGAAATCCAGTGTTTCTTTTACAGTCATTTCTCCAACATGAACATCATTTTGGCTAATATAAGCTGAAGTCTTTCTAGGCACAAACTCATCAAGTTTGTGTCCATTGTAAGTGATTTCTCCCTTCACCTGTTTCATAAAAACCAATAGTTTATAATGTATCATCACTTATTATTACTATTCATCATCGTTATTGTTATGTATAAAGAATCATTTTTTAAGTAAAAATGATGGGGCTGGAGTGTACCTTCAATTCAGGGTCCAATTTTCCGGCCAATGCCAACAAAAGGGTCGTTTTCCCTGAAGATGGGGGACCTAATAAAAGGGCCATCCTGCAAAGAAACCATACAGCAAAAAACAAAACATATAAGACCAACTAGACTAAACTTATGTTTATTTTGCTTAACATTGTTCCAATCACACTATATACTATTTGTATAACACAACTTGGTTATGGTACCTTGATGGTTTAACAATGCCTGAGGCATTCTTAAGAATAGTGAGCTTTGTCCTCTTAGCTGTACTAATGCCACAAATACCAAATAATGATTCAAGAATGTTCAATGCAGAGTTTGGCAGGGTTGGCAGAGCTCTGCTGCCGACATAGGAATTTGCCTCAACCGTCAAATTTTGGAACCTCACTTCCACCGTTGGAAGTCTGATTCCGACCCTGAAATTAGTAAAACAAAAGAGATAAATAACAATTAATGTTGTACTATTTTGAATCATGTAACAGCATTAATTTGTTTAAAGAATAAGTTAGCTCCAAAGATGGTTTCACATTCGGCAGTAGCAATTTCATCCACTCAAGTATTAGGTTTGCATGAACAGTATGGTACTGACAGAAAAAGCAGGGCATTAGGTATGCTTTGAATTCGATGTCTACTTTGTTTTGACAAATTCAAGTTTGAAACATGACGCTTGATTTTCAAAGGTTTTAAAAGAATAGCTTTGACAGAAATATGAATTAATGAAGCATTTAAATTTAAACTACATCTGCAGCAATATTCATTTGTAGATCTGGTTCCCCTCTACTGCATAGCACCAACATGAAAGTGTTCTATAATTTGATTTCATCTTCATCAAATGACAGAGACATGTTCAAAATGGTGGGATAAAATGAAAGACGGCACAAAGTATAAATAATCACAAGAGAAAGCGAGGTTTTCTAAAAACATTTTGTAATTCTGGTAAAATCATCAAAGGTTTTTGTAATTCTGTTAGAACTTTGAAGCCAGAAATCTGATTTTTTTTTGTTTGGTAGGTGAAGTGAGAACAGCACATGTGAAAGACTATTATCTAGACTCACTTGTCAATTCTGTTTCTGAACTTCCTGAGAAACTTTTCATTGTCTTCTTCGGCAACCTTGAAAATCTTGTCAATGATTTGCTGTCTATCATTCATGTCTAGCTTCCGAACATCAACTTCCTTGTGCAGAATCTGGTTCCCAGGTTGTTGCTCACCACCTTCGGCAAAGGTTTGAATGATGCTCGTTCTTAATCTGTCATAGGTGGGAAGCTTTTCTATGGCAGCCCATTTGAGAGCTTCTTCATCTTCATCAACCTGAGAAGTTCTGCGAGAATACCTTCCACTCGCAAACACTTCCTCCATTTTCCAACTTGATCTGCTTATGCTCCTGCTTATGCTTCTGGTGAAATTCCCATCCATTTTGCCTCCCCTTGTTCTGAAACACACTCAAAGTTAAACTCCGCTTAAGAACAAAACATGGCATCACTATTTTCCTTAAAGCATGTTTCACTAACTCAAATCAAGAACCAAAGATCATTTTTTTTACATAAACAGAACACTCTCTTGTTCATTTTCTTCTCTTCCATATATCTCTAAGAGAAAAAACATGAAAAAGTATACAAACTTACATGAACACAACAAGGACTAAAAGAATCCTCAACTAAACTCAAGGAGGTTGCACTCTCTTACGAGTATGATTCGTGTTCTCCCTCTTTCTCTTCTTTCTATTCACTTCATGAGAGTGATTCCGAGATATTGGCCAAGTAAGCTGAACTGAGTATCAGTTCTGGCTTTCAGTTTCTAGATGAAACGAATATATAGGTTTATATATATATGTAGAATGAGTTTGTGGGACAGGGTGGCTCTACAAGTTGTGGAAGATAAAAACCTGTTACTTTCTATCTTCCTAACAAAAATAACGAGTGCCCTTTTGCCATATATTATACTATATATATATAATAATGAAAAGCACGTTCCTTGAGTTGAATGTAACCATGGTAACAAAGCCCGTTCAAACATGACCAGCGTTTCCACTTTCGCACCAGCTTCCTTATGAATGCGTCTTGAAAGCATTCGCATTCATTTTCTTAATAAAAAAAAAAAATCATATCTTTTTCCTTCTCTCTTAGTTAAAATCTTGCTTCTAGGTATCAAAGGACAATTGTGCCACGTGACTCTTTCTGGGTACACGGGGAAATGGGGAAACGCATATTTTCATATTCAGTTTGACTATAGTTTGCAGCAGATTAAAAAAAATGCAGTAATATCTGACAGATTACACTAATTAGTGTTCAAAAATTCAATTTTTTTTTCTGATTGTTTCCACTGCAGACCAAATAATAAGATATGAACTTTGAACAAACCAAATAATTAATGAATAGATTATCTCTGTGACATTCCTTTCTCATGTATTTTTTTTTTCTGTAAGGAAAATGCTTTGTGTGAAAAGTATATGTTGAGAACAGAACAATAACAGATGAAGTTCGACCGAACAGATTGAGTAGAAGGAGGAATTGACATGTGAAGTGTGTTTGAGACAAAATAATGTGTCTTGTTTGACCAAGTTTTGCGTGTCATTGCCAATTGCCATGCCCTTTGCAATAATTGGTGAAAGAAAACAAAAGGTCTTCTATGGCTGCTGAAGTCTAAGGTAAATTGGCCCTGTGCTTTCCACTATGTTTCAAACCGTTAACCACTGTAATAAATACATAAAAAATATAATAAATTTACCATTAGCTTTAGAGTTAATTTATTACTAAGTTGTATTTTTTGAAGATTAATTGCCACTCAGATATTTTATTCTCTTTTATTTTGAGTATGTATGGATTAGTTCATCTATGTAATTTCTAAAACAAACTAAAAGAACTGAATGAATATTTAAATTCGTTTATTAGTTTACATTACTATGTTTTTGGAGAGTTGAAGATTTTCTATTGATTTTCTTAATAATGTTATCTGTTAAACATTAAAAATATACTGTACGGTATTTTAAATATTTTTTTATTATATTTTAAAACATTGAAATTAGTATTATAAAAGCAAAGTAGAAAATCAGCACGAAGAAAAAAAATCATCAGACAATTCAAATTTGTTTTTTTGTTTTGGAATTAAGCAAATCATTATTATTTTTAAGCAAATTAATTAATTATAATAAATTTTGCCAAATCACGTGTAAAAAGACTTCACTGAATTAAATTTAATGTCGGAGTTTTTTAAAATCACAAGTTGTCTATTGTCATAATATTTTTTTTCGAAAACATTCAAATATGTAGCTTCTAAAAAGAAATGAACCATTTATTTGCAAAACCTAACTTATTAATTCACTTAGTAAATTAATTAGTTAATTTAAACTAAATTTGGATTCCGTCGTTTGATTATGTCCTTGGGATTTACTCAAAGAAAAGTCTTTTGGAGTAAGAAAAAATCATACGAAAATCAAATGTGGTGGGCTACTACAAATCTTGTCTCATGATATCAATTTACGTAATGATTCATGTAGAGATTATCCAAAACCCTAAACTTTGGTAGGATTGTAAACAAAATATCTCATTAATAAAGGGAAGTTTCCACAACATCTCAATCGTGGTTGATGATTAGGTTTAATATTACTATCCAATTCAGTTGATGATATATTTAAGTTTATTAATAATATTATAATTATTTTATATGTGAATCTAATAATAATTTTTTTGTTGAGATTTTATTGCATTAAAATAATGAATTTTTTCATATTAATTAAATATAAACTATATTGATTTATTTTTGTTGAGATTTTATTAATATTTGAATATGGCCATATGTTAATATTTATTTATAATATTTCGTGACTCTATTAATAAAAAAACATGTCGAGAATTATCTTAATTTTTGTTTAGTTAATTTTATCTTTGCATTAACTATCTATTGATTCGTGACATAAACTTAGGTCACACACACACACACACACACACACATATATATATATATATATATATATATATATATATATATATATATATTCTACCGTTAATCCAAATGTAAATAACCAAAACTGTCTTTAACTTCTTTTAAATTAATGTGTTCTTCACATTACGTATACATGTATACTAGAGAATCCTATATCCAAACTAGTGTAAATAATAATAATATTAATAACTTACTAATGACAATAATAATTTATTAATAATATTAACTTAAACAAAGCCTTAAAGATCATTAATAAATACATTAGTGGATCTTCTTACCTTTGGACTATTTTATTGTTAAAGATCATTTTTGAACTTTTTTTTACCTAAATAAACCATTTGGATTTTTTTTTTTAAACTAGACTTTTTTTTTACTGTTTAAGTTCAATTTTTTTGTCACAACCATGCTTTATCTAATAATTTTGGAGATAGTTTATAGTTGGAATTATGTTTTTTAAGGAATGAATTCTTAGCAACTTTTTTTGTCAGTTTTTTAGTTTTAGATATTTATTTATAATACATTATTTTATTAAAATTTTTGACTAACTAAAACAGTATTAATTTTGTTTTTAAGAGTAAATTGACGTGGTTAAGTCGTTAAACCTAATGTAGAAGAATAATAAAACATTTTTTACTTTGAACATGTTTAACTTTTAAATCGTTACATAACCAACAATGATGTTAGCAAATCATAAAAAAATTATTAAGTGTGATTAGAAGAATAAAACATTGTTTTGTATGTTAGTTAGCCCTTTAACAACAACGAGAAGTAACCAAATAAAGGATTTTTAATTTTCTTTTTCTCTTTATCCCTCTCATATTTAAAAAAAAAAAAAAAAAACCATTGTTGACTTTATATAACAGTTCACTAACTCTTAACCACCATGCACGTAACAAAGTTTCTATTTTCTCCAACTATTCAGGGTAGTGTATACGAAGTTGTTCCATTGGGTTGACTCTGACATGTTCAAAAGTTGAAGAAGAACATTAAAATCTGTGTGAGATCAATTCTCACACCAACCCATTGTGGACTTAATGTGAGAAAGGAATATAATTTTGTTTCCATTTTTTTTTAATTTGTGAAAGGTTATGGTGAAGAATCTAAGTATGAGTCTAACTCTTACATTGGGTAAAAATAAGAAAGTGAAACTCATAAACTTATTGGCTTAAGATTTTTTGTTGAAAGTAATGTCAATTTTTTATACGGTTTGACTCAAATCTCATTGGTATTTTATTGACTCAAATCTCATTGGTGTTTTATCTCTCTAATAAAATCCTCTCTAAGACTTCTAGGTAAACGTCTTCTTTTAAAAAGAATGACGGTGTAAGTTATTTTCTTTATAAAACCTAACAGTTATTTCCTTGTAAGTTATTATTTAGAGTAATTTTCTTTTTTAATGTTAACTTGTAGTCAGATATTGGCTATGTAAATTAATCTTGCCTAATTCCTTTTTGAATTCAAAATACAGTTTCTTAAAGATTGTATAGTGATATTTTTGACATGTTGAAAATGATTTTGGGTAGGTGCAAGAATAATATTTGTTTAGAGGAGTAAAATTATAAAGAAATATTTGAAATTTAGATTACACCTAACTTGAAAAACATCCTCCCATTATTCACCATTCTTATGATATTATAATAATATATAAATATTTATTTTAAAATTAAACAATTTAAAAAAAATCATTTCATTTTTTTTAACTGAAAAATCTATATCTTTCTTTTTTTTCTCTCATCCATTACAAATAATATATAAATACATAGTTATACTTATAAAGTTTAATTTTAAATAAGTTGGTCAACATATACGGTCGTTGGGGAGTTCAATTTCTGAAAGCTACGTACAATTTTTTTTTATGAGATTGTTATGGCCTATTAGGTCAACGTAGAGTAAGCACACCTTAATTTTTATATATAAAACCTATTTTCAGCTTTACAAAAATAAAGTTATCATGCATGCAATTACGCAAAGTCGTATTAATTAATATGGTTGAGTTTTTAATGACCTGATTTGGACTTTTTAATGAAACTTTATACAAAGTACCAACTTACCTCAAAAATACATCAAGCCAAGTTTTCCCGTTGTAACAAATACAATATATTCATTGAGCTTATAGTTGAAAATTGCATAAAAATATATAATATTTATCAGTTTTCAACCTTTTTTTTTTCTCAACCGAATATTTTTGTTCTTTTTATGGAACTTTCATTCTTTAGAAAGTAAAGTTGTTTCTTAAATAAATATGTTGGACGACTATAGTTATGTCTTAGATTTTAATCATTATTAAGTTCTCATTAAGTGTCTGGTTTTCGTTCATTAAATTCCTTTCCATTTTATATCACTAATTTAATGACTTTCATATATATATATATATATATATATATATATATATATATATATATATATATATATATATATATATAATATGATATTGTGAAAACATATGCGTTGTATTTACTTTTTTTATATAATAAATAATAATATGTTATTATTATAATTATAAAATTTAATATAAATAATAATTTTAATTTTAAAAAATCTATTTAAAGGGTAAGACTGAAAAAATATGGACACCAAAAAAATATCTTTTTTTATATATAGATATATGGATAAATAACGGAATAGTGTCTAAAAAGTCATAGAAAAACACTATATACTCCCTTTCCCTTTGTTGTATCTAATTTCTTTCTAAAGATGGTTGGTAGAATGCATGTAAGGATGAGAAAGTTGTGATTTTAAATTCTGTGGTTCAGAATTATGTGTAAATCTGTCTCTTGTAATGGTAGCTTGCAGGTTTATTTGTAAAAAAATTTAAATGAAAAAGAAAAGTTTAATTTATTTATAATTTTAAAATCTTAAATTTAAGTATCTTGTTGAAATAAAGACTTAATCATATTAAACACATAATCCTACACAATGTTAAATGAGAAATTTAATGACAACGAGACCTAATTTAAACTTATATAAAAAAACTCACATGTCGATATTATTATTGATTGGATTTGGATTTTTAAGAAATATTCAACACAAATAAAATATACAAGTTAAATTAACATAAGAATTTGACATTACTTTCAATTCAAAAATTTAAGATAATAAATTTTTGAATCTTTTTCTTTAGTGATGTTTAACTTTTTCATTTCTATTTAATATTCCTAACAAACTAAACTAACGTAAATAAATGAATTATAAAATACATTTGGGGTATTATAGAAAGACGAGAGTGATAATTTTGGTCAAATTAAAAGTTTAAATTGAGTTACTCCATTGGAGGAAACCCTAGAAAAGGGTTGGTGAGTGGCGAAAATGATCTGTTAATTTTGTGGTTCAGAGTTGAGACTTGAAATATAAAAAAAAGTAGGAGTTGGATGAACAAACTATCCCCTCTTTTCCACTCTCGAAGAACCCTAGAAATGAAATTCAAAGTCTTTGTTATTGTGTACCTTCTGCTTCAAACTTCAAAACTCGTGACTTCTTCTTCTCCACATTTTTCTCAAGCAATTGTTTTTTCGTATGTCTTTTTTCTGGGTTATGTCATACATGTCAACTATTCAAACATGCTACTTTTGTCACTTTCTAACTATCACCTACAACTATACTTACTAACGATGCTCTCTCATGTGTAGAATATATACGTCGATATTTTGACGATTAAATTTTAACAATAGTTTCTTACGATCTGAGATTATATTTTTAAGTAGTTTTAGTATATAAAAAACAAGAAAATGAAAAATTATTTAAAAAATGTCATTTCAGACTGTGAAAAAAATTTGTCAAAATTTAGTTATTAAAAAACTTTTTTTTATATTATTAATTTTATTTAATAAAATAAATTATTTTTGTGTTAGAGATTCTATATCAATCAGAGATTAATGAAATCTCATTTTTAAAGTCAGAATTTGTAAAGTTGAGTTACACTTAAAATTCATTTCTTAAAATTGTATTTAAATTATTTAAAAAATTTATCCTAATGAGATTTGTAATTTGTTATACTTGTTGCGTCACTTTATCTAACTGCTACCGGTCCATCATTAATCTCTAATTCACATTCGATATGTATATAATGATATTTTGATCCATTTTTTTATCTACTTTTAACCTATCATTTCAACCATCACATTACATCATTAAAAACAATCAAAATGGATAATTAAATGATGATTAAAGTGATTGATCAAAGATGAGTAAAAAAAATAGTCAAAATGTCATTATCCATATAAAATATATTTATTAAATATATTACTCAAGTTTAAAATATAAGTTTGAGTTTACTTAAGCATTCAAGCAAGACACCCATCAATAAAATATTATTAATTGAAAATAAATATCTTTGTTTATTTTCAATAGCATATTAAATACTTTTAAAATAAACTAAAACACGTAAGTGTAACACAAGACAAATGGAGAACACAGAGACTAAGGAATCTCCAATTCCAAGCATCATTGAATTGACGACTTGTCAATTTGCATAAAACTTGCAACTTGTGAATATGAAACTTGTGAATATGATGAAAACAGATTTGGATTTAAAGTTAATTGGACATAGACATAGTAGTCACTGTAACTCAGAAAATGTTACAGAAGACAATGTTGTAACGATGACATAACTTTTCTGTTCCTGATATTTTTGTTTTTGTTTTTCTTAAATTTTCTAAAGACCATTTTCAACTGTATGGTGTTGGAAGTCTTATATCGACTAAAGATAAGACCAATTCACAATATATAAGTGAATGCAATCCTTACCTTACAAGCCAGTTTTGTGGGATTGAGTTAAACTTAAAATTTACTTCTAACATGGTATCAGAGCCAAGTTAGAGCATATCCTAGCAAACTTTCTTGGACATTCTGTTCCATCCGATATCGGGTCACTAAATATACCTCGACTTAAGGGGTGTGTTGAAAGTCTCATATCGACTAGAGATAAAATCAATTCACAATATATAAATGGATGCACTCTTCATCTTGCAAATCAATTTTGTGGGGTTGAGGTAAGCTTAAAATTCACTTGTATAATATTATACATGATTCGTCTTTGATTGAAACGTATGAATTGCAAATAATGTCGATCTTGGAAGTGACTAATAAGGTAATTTTACACATGATACAAATCCTCTTTTCCTGGGAGGTGAAACATTACTATCCTACACCAAATGTGATGTTTTTAAAAACATTGATCTTTTTGAAATTTTTCCTGCATTTCATTAAAGTTGGACTTCTTTTGAAAAAGATGTACTTAATTGAGCCTCCATTAAGAAAAAGGAAGAAAAAGGACAAGAATCCATAGCCTACCAAGAAGACAAAGTTTCGTATTTTTATTATTTTTTAATGGCATGGATTACAAACACTTATGCTTTTCTGTAAATTATTAGGCCAATGCATTGAATCTTTCTGCTTTCTCTTTAAAAAAATTAAATTTATTACTGTATGTGCAAATAATTCGTGCAAGCTGGAGTATAATATTGCTATTGTAGGAAACAGTTATGAAATTTTTTTTATTTTACTCATGATAGTTATGATACTAATTAGGGTGGCTTACAATATAAAACATAAAGGTGTTTATGAATAAACTATAAGAACAAGAAAAGACAATTGTTAGCCAAAAATTAATGTGCATGTTTAACTCATTTTATGAATAAAACCCTAGAAATATAAAAGGTATCAATAAGCATACGACAAATGGTTGGTGTAAACGTGCACATAAAACACAAAAATTAAAAATACATAAACACTGATAAAAAAAAGTTTTCTGTCACGGTTATTTTGACCATTTGATCCCAGTTTAAGAATCAATGCATATACAATTGAGACAAAAAAAAAATTATTTTTCTACCTCAAATAAAAATCGAGACATATTCAACAATTATTGTCTTGGTTCCATAAACAATTGAAACCTAATATACATAAAATTTCTTTTCCAACAAATTAGAATTGATCTTTCTACCTTGAATCTGGTTGCAACCAAGACAAAATATACATTATTATTGTAAGAGTCTACCATAAATATCTTTGGCAGACCAGAATATGTTAAATTGCACATGATGGTTTTTTGTTTGTAGTTTTGAGAAGTACTTTTAAAAATAGTGATAGTATCATACAAACAAATCATTAAGCTATTTTTAAGACCGATTAAAACATTTTGTTTTGAATCTATAAACTAGAACAAGAAACATATTTTAAACAAAAAACTAATTTTAGAAAACTAAAACATGAACATAACTTCTAAAAATTAGAAACTTACAACCACTAACTAAGGATGAATAAACGGATCAATTTGTCTTCTCAAAGGATTCAGCCCATAAAGTTTTTTTTTCTTTTTTCTTGTTATAAATTATATATTTTTAAAGTTTATATATATATATATATATATATATATATATATATATATAATTATATATATATTTTTAAATTAAAATTAATAAATTAATTAATATCTTTAATCAAACAAATTAAAATAACTATTATTTTTATGTTTTAAATTACTTTATTACAATTAATCATTAGAGTTTAATTTATTCGTGTTAATAATTTAAATAATAATATTCTTATATATTTATATTATTTAAATAATACGATAAAAAAATTAATATTTAAATAATTTTAATTTTAATTTTTAGTTTAAAAAAATCAAACTTTAGTGGGTTGAAAAACGGCGGCTAAAACCCATTTGTCATCTTCTATCAAAAGCCTCCCAGACATCTTTGGTATCCGTCCCTCTCATGGACTTTTTTTATTAATTTAATTTAATGATTATACAATTTGGAGTGAAAATCTACATTCTAAATTTTATAATCAGAAAATTTATGTAAAATTTAAATTTTAAAATTTATGTTATATAATTTAAAATATCTATGCATTGTACAAATCAGAAGTACAATTTTAGTAGGACTATAATTAGAATTTTAAAAAAAGTATGGGGTGTAGTAAAGGAAAACATAGGGTGCAGGAAGAAATTTCTTTGAAATTAATGGAAGCTGAAACTTCGTTTGGTATCAGTCTTTTTAAACCTGGGTCAATTCTATTGTAGCCCATTCAACCTGGGCCGAATTCAAGTTGTCGTCATGGGCCTCTGAATCCACAACTTAGTCGGTGTTTCTTTAGATTTCGATGATTGATCGATGCAGCATCACTTTTAGCATTGGATTAGGGAGATTTTGCTTTCTGTTTCACCTTTTTTGGTATCTCTTCATCGTCCATCACTCAATTCTAATTCTGAGATTCGTTCAACTATTCTCCGACCATCAACAATTCAACCTTTTCTTTTTTCTTTTTCTCTAACTAACACTTTACAAACATAGCTTAAATACCACGACAACGAACAAATTTAAAAATTACCGGAAGAACACATAAATATAAATTTCGAGGTGCAAAATGCTTAACCACGAAAAAAAGACAAATAATTATAAAAGTTTTACACTGAACAAAATCTAGGATGATGTTGATTTAAACTTTATGCAATGGTAGTGGAAATACAGGAATCTATGTTCATGTTTTTTCACGAAGAAACAAACATTATGGTACTGACACAGAAAGCCCCCACAAGAAAAGAAGCAATCATATTTGTTGTTTGATGTTATTATTGGTTTTTTGTGTGTGAAGTGAAATGATGAGGAACACACTGGAAACAGGGCTGTAAAGTAAAGGAAGAGAAGCAGTGAGCAAAAAGCAAAACGAGAAAAAGGAAAAAGAAACGACGTCGTTATGATTCCCGGAACCAGTGTCGGCGGTAGAAGGGACACGCTATCATCGCTGGACCTTTTTCCCTTCGCTTTCCCACCAAAAAACCTTCGTTTGTTCCTTTCAAATAACCACTCTCACTCTCACTATCCCTCTTAATTAATCCATTCGCTAATTAATGCTATCGCCGTTTTCGCCCATGCCGGAAATCCCCGTCGATTTCCGCGCGCCGCCGCCATCTCCGGTGGCATCCGGCCGGAGATCCACCGTCACCAACGACGACGTTTTGACCGAGTTTCTAGAGGCCTCGCTCCGCGTCCCCGATCTGGTCCTGCCGGACAAGATCTTCCCCAAGCAGAACCACCTCGACGCGCCTCCCGAGGTCGACTTCGTGTCGCTCTGCTTCCACCGCGACGACGCTCTCCGCGACGTCGTTTCCGACTCCCTCGCCAGGATCGGATGCTTCCAGCTGCTAAACCACGGGATTCCGTCGCAGCTGGTGGACTCCGCCGCCGCGGACGCCGCCAGAGTGTTCCAGGTGCCGCACGCTAAACGTGCAGCAGCGACTAGGTCGCCGGAGAAGCCGTGGGGGTTCGAGGAGTATCACGCCGGAGAGGAGGAAGAAGAAGGTAGTGAGGAATTCGTGTGGTGCAATGAGGAGGAATTGAAGTCGAAAATGGAGGGAATTTGGCCCATTGGATATCCAAATTTCAGGTTACTACTCTAATTAATAAAAAAAAATTAGTGTTCACAAACTAGTCCAATTAACTTAAATTGCAAAAGAGAAAACAATTGAAAGATTTTGAATAACACCATTAACTTGATTACTAAAGCTTTGAATCTGTGTGAACTTGCAGTGAAAAGATGGAAAAGCTTATGTCACGCATAGAGATGGTGGGTATGAAAATGTTGGGTGTGATACTGAAAAAGAAGAGTGCAGAATTTGAGGGTGGGAATGAGAAAGGGAATGTTTGTTGCATTTATAAACATGGTGGTGATAATACTAAGGATGCATGGGCTAATTCCTTGAAATACGATGTGATTAGAATGCTGATCAGGGGAACCGATTACTCTCATTCATTGTGCTTCCATCTTTGCAATGGCTCTTCACAGTTTCATGTTTACTCCAAGAAAAGTTGGCTCTCTTTCTTCCCTCACCCAGGTGCCCTTATAGTAACAGCAGGAGATCAAATTCAGGTCGGTTTGATCAGGAAAATGATTTTTTAACTACTAAATTATCAAAAGTATTAATTTTTCAAAATATCGTTGCGATATTTGTTATTGTAGAATGAAACATGTCAATTGCAGAGGATTTTGATTTTGATGTTGTTTGGTTACAGATGTTGAGTGGAGGAGAGTACAAAAGTGTGATTGGAAGAGCAATCTTGAAAGCAGAGAAAGAAGAGAAGATTTCAATGGCTTTCCTGTGTTGTCCACAAAAGAAGAAGAAGAAGAAGAATTTTGGAAGCAGTGAGAGTAGAAGTGTTTCACTTTCCCAGCAAGCCATATTGGCTTTAATTCTGCCCCTTGTGTACAATGTCATCATTTTTGTGTTCAAAAAATTCAATTCATGAAAAGCAAAATACAAATCTACACCTTGAATTCACCAACACTTGTACACACGCTCGTGAGTTCACAAACATTGGACACTGTACACTTTCTTTTACCATGTTTGTCTCTTTCTGAGTGTTCACACTTTTGCTTCAACTTACTTCAAAACAATGAAAATTGAGTTTCCATGGTTAGGTCTTATGGGTATTATTAACCCATTAAAATTTGACATTATCGTTATATAACTTTAATAAGATAATACATTTTAATAAATATAATTACCAATAATTATATGTGTACTGTATGACCTATTGACTGTCATGGATGAGGTTACCGCCATTGATCAGATAAACCAGAGACAAACAGTAGGCCATACAGTAAATATATATATATATATATATATATATATATATATATATATATATATATATTTTTTTTTTAACAAAGATCGGAATTTGTTTTAATTTGTTTTTTTTAATTGTGACACATGATTTTGAAAACACGTGTAATGTAAGACCAAAATTATGACATCACATATATGTAACATGAACACAGCATGAAAAAACAGAAATATCTAAGAGATTTGGACAACTTGGATTTAACGGCATAATTATTTCAAATGTTGCTACATTTTTTTTTTGTTAATTATTAAAAGAATTATTAATAGTGACAATATTTATTGTTAATTATTAATAATAAGTAATGATGTTAATAATAAATAATATTACTAATTTATAGTATTAATGGTATTATTAATGTTAATTAATTATTTAATAAAATTAATAGTAAGAGAAAAATATTTAAATAATTTGAAATATTGACTAAAAATTGTAACTTGTAATTATAATAGTATTCATATATGTAATTAAAAAAACAGTTGTGAAATCTATTTATTGCAAACGTAATGTTTTGGAAATATGATATTTTATGTTTTTGTTAAATATTTTATATATTAAAAAGACCAATAACATAAATCAATAATAGTAGTACTATTAATTGAAAAAAAATTGTTAAATATACAGATTGAATAAAATTTGTGAGATATATTCTAAATCTTAAAATTCGATTTCCGGGAACCAAATTCTGAATGGTTTCGAGACAAAAAAAAATAACTATTTATGTTCAAAATTCAGTTTTCTGAGAACTGAATTCTGAACTAAAATGAAAATCGTGCTACATTATTAAATAAAACAAATAAAACTCTCAGTGTGCTATCCATGTATTTTTGTGGAAAAGTGTGTTACACTAAAAAAAAAATCGCTCTTGGGAAGTCGAATTTTGACCTTCATATATCATTAATCTATAACAAGAATATATTGTAAAAATATATAAACCACACAACGAATCCTATAATTTTAATAAAAATAAAAATGAAATTAATTTATTTGACATATAATTCCAATTTATAATATTTCAACAACACAAAATAATCATTAATTCTAATTTTTTTCACAATATAATTATACATTTTTAGTTATATAATTCCTACATTTTTTTGTTATACTTCTCTTATAAAAAAATTGACAAATAAAAAATACTAATTTTTGAATTTTTCCATCCAATTTTTAAAAAAATCGAAAAACTAAAAGATAAAAATTTTAGTTCAGAATTTGGTTCTTCGGAAATCGGATTCTTATTTTCAAACGTGATTAATTTTATATAAAGGTGAGAATTCGACTCTCAAAAACCGAATTCTGAACGTTTTAAAAAACATGGTAGATATGTAAATATTATGCAAAGTATATTATCTAGGTCATTTTTGTGGGGAAATGTACTACTGCAGGAAACAAAAAGCAAGAAACCATAGATATAATTTGTGAGACCCAATTTTATTTCATGAGTTAGGTAAGGCCCAGTGATAAGGCCCAAGTCACTTATCGTTTTTTTTTTTTTTCTTTTCAATTCCAGAAAAAGTTCCTTAGTTTTTTTCACTCAACCATTCTTTCTTTTTACATCACTCACTCAAAAATATGTTTTCATTCCTGTGAATCACAAGCTGAGTTAGGGTACAACAAGATTCTCTTTTGAGTCAACCAAACTCTCTCCCTCCGCGTAAGTAGATCTCAAAACCAAAGAAGTTTTTATCTGTTTTTGTTTTTGTTGGTAAGCTCTGGTTTCACGTTCATCACTGTCATTGTCTCATTTTCATTCCCTGTGTTCTGTTTCCAGCTCCTTAAGTTGTTATAAGTCCAGGTGTTTTTCCACTAAGGGCTCTCTCGTCCTTAAGTTAAGTTTAGCTCTCAATCAAGGTAAGAGAAGCTAGAATTCAAAAGCTCTTAAAAGTGATTTTCTCTTGAGATTTAATGTTGAAATATATTGGATTAATGATTGTATGGAATGGAGTTGATTGCATGTTTGTTTGAATTGGAGATCTGAGTTTGCATGTGTGAGCAGGTGAGAAGTCTATTGTTTTCGCCCAAGCGAGCAACTCTCGCCTAGGCGAGAATAGCAGAAAACTCACCCAGGTTTCTAGTCGAGTTGAGCGACAAGCTCTAAGTTTGAGCAGAGCAATCTCGTCCAGGTGAGGAGGTCTTGCTTAAGCGAGAATTCGCATGCAGAACCTCACAATGTCCACTGTTTGAGCTCTTGCCCAGGCGAGAATGCCTAGCTTAAGCTAGAACACTTCTGTCGCTTAAGCGAATGTTGCTAGCTTGAGCAAGACTGGTGCAAGGATGTTTATTTCCATGATTGAGTGATTTACCTTAAAGCATGAAGTATGATGCCGTGTATATTTTATGTGATATAATGAGACTGAAATTTTTCTATACTTGGTATGAAATGATAATGGATGCCTGAGAATATGTATATGGTATGAGCTATGAATGAATCAGTCAGACTCACATAGAGTAGACTGACTCAAGTGGTGAGAGTAGCAGAAAGTCATAGTTTTTGGCAAGATAATGGCCTTAGATGATCATGGACTAACCTTGTGCGTGGTAGGGTGAAACTCATTGGCAATGGCTCTGCAGAGCGGTAGAGGCCACCACAAGGGCAAGCAACCAATGAATCAGATTTCATTACTTGTATCTGGATAGTTATAGGGTCTTTGATTGTTTGCTATCATATGTTGGGTGTGCTTACTCTTTTTACTGGCTTATAAATTGTTTGCACATATGTATATCAAAATTCTTTTTCTCTAGCTTACACTTTTTTTGCGTGTTTATTTCATGTTTGACTTTTCTTTTTGCAATGATCACCAAATACTTGGTGTGAGCAGATGTGAATAGTGGAGATGCAGCCATTTAGACTAGATTTTATTTCTTTTTGTCATTCAAGCACCTATTGATGAACTGTTGCTTTGAAATTATTTGCTCTATGAACAATTTTTTGTACAATTGTTTCATATTTAAGCTTTATTTATGAAATTGTTTTGTGTCTTAGTTTTCCTTTCCAGTATAATTTAAAATAAATGAAATAACTAATCCTTTATACTTCATGTCTCATACTTTATTTTATATTATAATATATAATATTTTATTTACTAAAATTTATCTATTAAATAAGATATCACATCAATTATTAAAAAAATTAAGAAATCATAAGTCTAACTTAGTGTACAAAAAAAGACAAATCATAATTCAGATAACAATCATATATTCTCTACCGATCTTAGTTTAGTTTTTTTGGAAATTTTTTTATTAAATACTTTGTTAAAATTAATCTTTTACTTGATAGATATGGATGTTAAAATATATATTGGTTTATGTTTGGATTGTCTTTGGGCTTGTTTTGTCTCTACCCATCACCCACTCTCCTACACACAACACACATTACTTTGTTATTTCAGCTGAAAAATAATATAATATATATTAAAAAAATTGTGCTTTTTAGTCTAAATTAGAAGTATAAATGATATTTAATCAATAATTAATATTAATTTGGCATATAAATTTGCAAAAATATTAACAGTACAGTAAGGACAAGATTTAACTATGAAATTTTAATAAATAATTATTTGTACAAATAGTGTACATTCTAAGAATAATAATTGTATAAATATATTTTTTAAGTTAATTACAAAACTATCATCTAATATTTCCTGTTCATATTCAAATACTACTTATTCACTTATTTTAACCAATATTATATATATTTTTACAATTAAGTGGTTCAATATAAATAGTTTTAAAATCTTGATACACTTACTTCTTCCTTTACTCCATTATTCTCATTTACATATTAATTATAAAATTCTAAATAAGTTATATAGATTGATATTTTTTAAATTATTAAATGAAAACAATTGTATGACAAAATTAATTAATTTTCTAACCTAAAATCATCATGAGCTAGTAATTATACATGTGCTTCCTTCCATGGTTCATTTTTTTATCTTTTTACCCACAATTTCATTCAGTTCATGTTCACCATGCTATTTTTTTTTTTTTAACTTGTGAATACCATCTTAGAACAGGACTAATGATAATTTCGATTGGTTACCAAATATTGAGAGAAATTCAATCCTTATAACTTTTTTCTTTACAAGAAAATCATGCACACATCAAAATAGTTGGTCATCCATTGAAACAGGGAAATTGTGTTCTGCATTTTACTTCAATTTCCACTGCTAGATACAAAAACCTACATGCTCAGCCAAAAAGGTTAGCAATCCCTTTGCTTCCAACACTCTCGTCTGATGTTGCTGCTGAGTATTACATAAATTAATCAGTTCAATGTTTTAGGGTTTAGTGAAATATTGCCTTTGATTGGGGTTTAGCCTTGTACCGAATGATATCTGAGTATTAGGTAGTAAATTATGACCATTGTTTCTCTGCCTGTTTGTGTCTTATCATGATCAGAGACAGTGTGGTGTGTGAGGGATCGAGGTTTTCATGTTTGTGTTTGCTGTCTGCATTTGAATGGACTCAATTTTTGTTTTCCGCTGGTGGTTTACTTCTTAAATGTGTAATATATGACAGGGATTAAAAAAAAAAAAACAAAGGTGTTTTGAGACTTAAGATAAGCCAAAGAGAAAAGAGAATTTGTCCTTTAGTTTGGCAGTTCACCTTTCTCTGGGCAAATTTTGTTCTCTCTGGAAAGATGGATAAATCAGGATTAACTGAACAACCATTTCCCAAGCTCTCTTCAGATGAGGTAATGACAATATACATCACCAAAAGTTCTGTGCTCTTTATTTGTAAGTTGTCATTCATTATTCCACATTTATTGGCTAATCCTTGCACTCTTCTTATACTCTTCCCCCACTCCTAGATGTTGAAATTGGAAAGAATATACAAAGATATGGGAAAAAAACCACTTGATTGGAAATTGTGTCAGGAGATTGCTATACGTTATAGGTGAATTAAGTCATATCTTTAACATAATTAGGATTTTTTGTTTTGTTTGTAAATGATATTCCATAATTTGACTTCTTAATTTTGTAGTTCCTTGTCGAAAGATGTTGGTAAAACTTCCTTATCATGGCAACAGGTTGTCAAATAAATGTCTTCATCCTTTAGGCATATTTGTTATTTATGCCGAGTGTTACATTGCTGTGTTGGTTTTTATTGGATTGTAGGTGGAGCAGTGGTTCAAAGGTAGGCAGAGAGTATCACAGAATAAAGATAGTTCATCAAGTTCAAAAGGTTATTCATCTTTTCCTTAGACTTTATCATAGCTATACATTTGTGAAAGGAAGAAAAAAATTCTGGTGATGGAATTGGGTAGTTTGTCCTCTGATTTTGAATTTTTGGCTCTCTATAGAAACCATTGGATTATGTTCACATCTAAATTCAGGGTAATCTTAAAACTATTTGTTTGAAACCTGCAAAGTCTTCTTATCATGCAGTCATTTGTTTGGGATGAAGAGTTCACTTGATTTGAATGAACTGTTTCAATGACACAAGCTTAATTTTTTGGGATAATACTGTTATTATCATGTGACATTCTGAGTTTTTCTTTTAGATTTCGTTTCCACCTTGTATCTGAATAATAGTATTCCTCCTGCAACATTAAATTTCCAAATTTCTATTACATAAAAAATGATATTGTTATGCTCTGTATGGACTGAGCAATAATTTCCATAGTGTTAGCAATTACTTTATTATCATCAATATTCTTTCTACCGAATCATGCTTTATTATTTCAGATACTGAAAATAAAGTCCACAAGCAAGTGCAGCAGTTTATACTTAGTCATCTGTTTTATGTGGCTGATGAAACTGCAAGGTCATATGTTTGCAGCATTCTTGTGTTATGTCATGGTTGTTGAGAAAGAATGGAAGAGACACCAAAAGAAATAATGATGTTGATGCAAAAAAAATATATATATATTACAAATAGTGGTAATCAATAATCAATAACTATATAAAGGGGATACGCTGTTTTGGTCTACAACTACACATTTATTTTTGCATAGTCTACTTTACTCCTGTAACTGACACTATTATTTCTCTCCTAAAATCTAATTTTCGCTTTCCAAATCACTCACATCCTCTAATGGCACAACACGCCACAAATCATCCAGTGTATATTGTGTAACCACCGTTATCACTTCTTTTTTAATATATACAAGTTGTAATAATAACAATTTCATTATAGTAAATGATGATCGATGTTTAGCAGTCATGCCTTAAGTTCAACTATGCATTAAGAGTTCCATATTTTGATTGTAATTTTCATAGTCATTAGAACTTGGTATACTCTATTCAAATCTTATGAAATAAATTTGTGTCCTCTTATTCATGAATGAATATATCCAGATGATTTTTACTTTTTAACCAATTCTCATGAATCAAATCTTCTTATCATGCAGTTTTCCTAGAGAACATTTATAAACTCATCCTATTTGATTATTCCACCTTTGTCTGCCATTCACTCATTCAATGCATGTACTCTATTTAGCTATATAATTGTTTTGTTTCCATTCTTCTCAAATAAAGACTTCACAAATTCAGATATAGTTAATAATTTTGTTTTGTATGACTTCTACATTGGTTGTTTTGTCTATTTCTAGATTAAATTCCTTGCATTATATGATATGTGTGAAGTAGTTTTTTAGTGTACAATCTTGTGATTCACGATTTGAATCCCCATTTGATAACCTTGATAATTTTTGTTCTTAATCTTAGGTAGACAAGCTACAGATATCTCGGAGTTGGGATTTGAAGCAAGATCTACAAAAGATATTGCATGGTGAGGAATAATTTAATTAATTTGCAGCTCTGTTTTCTGAGTTTAGCAATGAAATGGATTATATGAGAAGTATAAGGTGTGGTCTGATTTTATTTTATTTTATTTGTTTCTTTCCAATAGGAAAAAGACTATCCCTAGATACCATGTTTACTCTGTAAAAGGGAAAGCCATTATGATAGATATCCATTAGTAGTTAGTTAGTTAGTTAGGGGTCTGTTAGTGTCTTAGTGAGGAGTTAGTTACTTAGACTAGTTGGGAAGGTTGAGATAGTAGAACATATGTTGGGAGGGAAATCATCTTATCATTTGAGAAATAATTAGACTCTTATTGTGCATGGAGAGTCCTCTCTCTCGACTATCTTTTACCTTGAATCTTCTACCCTGGCCTAAAGCTGCTATTGCATTGCTACAGCAATTAGGATTTAGAGTTTATGAAATAAAATTCTTTCTATCACTTTTTTTGTCAGTTTCTTAAATACTTTCTGTCCAACATCTTATTTTTACTCTTTGTTTTTTCAATTATAGGCATGATGTTGCTCTTTTCTCTAACTACAGAGTTCTGTGCTCAGGCGAACTTGTAAGATTCTTCTTTATTCTAATTTATGTGTTTTTGATCGTGAAGAAACTGAGACATTATCTACAGAGTTTGTAATAAGTTCTTGATATTTTGGACAATTGTAACATACAATTCAGGAAGTCCGTGTTCGATATGCTGGATTCGCTAAAGAGCAGGATGAGTGGGTGAATGTGAAACTGGGGGTGCGGGCGAGATCTATACCATTAGAACCTTCAGAGTGTCAAAAGGTTCAGGATGGAAATCTTATACTATGTTTCTTGGTAAGGGAACACCGATATCTTTTATTGCTCTTCAACTTATCCTTACAATGTGTTTGTTCAGTGCCCACATGGTTAAATTTAGCAGAAGACATGTTCACGTTCATTGGTCTCTGTATCTATGTATACATACATACATTATATAATATCACCAATTCAATAATTAACAGATGAATGACTCGTGTGTATATCTAATTCATGAAGTAATAAACAGGAGTAAAAAATCAATAATAGCAAATCATGTTTAAATTTGTGACTTTCTGTTTGAACTAGAATAGGTTTTTGATCTGTTCTCCATTGATTATGAGATCAATAGGCACCAGTTTTGTGCTTGAAATCCTGTATGCAAGTTCTTAATCTATGCATTTGATCCAAAAAGAACATTTATTTATTTGGCTTTTACTCTCATTAGCCTTTTTCTGTTTTCTCACAGGAAAGAGACGATTATGCTCTCTATTGTGATGCTCGAGTTGTGAAAATCCAGAGGAGGGTGCATGATCCAACAGAGTGTACGTGCACCTTCTTTGTTCGATATCTCCATGACCAGAGTGAGGTGATTTTTTATTTCTTTTCTTCTTGTTCACTCCCTTTTGTGGTCGTTTGTTAGGGAATTTTTTTAATATTATGTTATAAGATTTTGGAGCTTTGTATAAACAGGTTAATCTTTAATCTTTTCGTAACAATGATATCAGATACCATTGTGATAAAAAAGGTTAACCTGTTCATACAAGGATCCAAAATTGTTTCGTAATAATAGTATCTGATAGTATTGTTACGAAAAGGTTACCTCGTTCGTACAAGGATTCAAAATCATATAACATATTAACACTGCCTAATGTTGTTTGATATGTCTTTGCCAGGATCGAGTTTCTTGGAACAGGATATGCTGTAGGCCTACAGAAGAAAAATCTGCTGTCTACCCAGTTCTTGCCCTTCATTCCACCCAAAGTTCCTCTCCTACTTTCTCCCTAAATCCCATAGAGTCCTTGTGGGGATAGAAATAACCAACTTTTTCTGAATTCCCCAATTTACTTTTGGCTAATGTTTATTGTTTATTTACAACTTAGATTCTTAAAAACTAGCCAGAGAATATTTAATGGTTTTTTTTATGGGCTATTTTATTCATAATGTTATAAACATTGATTAAAATACCAAAAGCTTAGACAAATGAGTATATTGGTTGAAATTTTTTTTTAGAAATTATTTTGATACATGCTTATACTTTATATTACTTAATGTAAACATACTTATACTTATATTACTTATTGCTTATTTTGATACATGCTTATACTTTATACTTTCTATTTTTTACCAACATTTTTTGTATTTCTTGTACTCTCTTTATGGGTTGGGTTTTTCCATCTTATTCACTTCTGGATCACTGTTAGTCCAATAAATAATTTCCATCTTGTTAATCCACAATTAGTTTGATTTCTAATACAGTTTTCATCCCGTAAATAATTTTTTTTCTCTCTTCATACGAACAATTTAGTGTAAAGCTCATTTAAAATTTTTATTAGCATTAGAGAAATTAAATTTTTATAAAATAAACTCACAATATTATCAAACAATTTATTTGAAAAGAAATCACTTAGCTTCTCCCCACACTAAAATTATAGCATGCAAAGGAATGATGCGAATTTGAGTGGGTTAAAAAGAAAGAATCTATCCTTAAAAAAAACAAAAAAAAAGCTTCATTTGCAGTAAATTGAGCTATAACAACTTTTTACTTTTTATATATTCATTATACTCTTTGTTATTTTTTTGAATCATCACAACTAATCAAATATTCATCTTCACAACGACGACTAAAACCAATTATTTCAAATTTTATACAAAGAAAATACAAAGAAAATGAAAAAAAAGACCGAAATCAGAATTCATATATAACCAAAAGTATATTTAAGCCGATATTTTTTTCTTCTTGATAACATTTACAACTATATAAAACTTCTAGAAATTCAACAATTGGATAATGTAGTCCAATTTTGAAAAAAATGTTAATGATTCTTGCTATAAAATTTCATAATTCGTAATGTCAGAACAAGCATTGAGTTATTATTCAATTTTTTAAAAAAAATGTTAATGATCCATGCTATAAAAATTCATTAATTCGTAATGTCAAAACTAGTATTGAGTTATTAATTTGTTTAATAAGTATAACTACAACAAACGATTTAAATTTTTATCAAATACAACTAGATTCTTAAGTATTGTAAAGTTTAAGTTATACTGAAAGAAAATATATATATAAAAAAATGAACGGTTTTTTACAAAAGTGAATTATTTTGATTCATTTATTGTGAAAATGGATAAGTTTACTAATTAATTACATGATAGAGAGTCATTTTATTAATGATTTGGCTTATTTCTATTTATTTTTAACTTTTATATAATTTCTAAAGTTTTATATATTCTTTAAAAATACATTTTTAATAATTTGATTAAAAACATTTTAATAAAATTTTATTAAAATGTTGATATTTTAAAACCTAATATTTTAAATTTTATTATTACATTTTATTATAAAATTTGATTAAAATTATTAAAATTTTGATATTTTAAAACTTATATTTTAAATTTTATTGTTTCATTTTATTATAAAATTTATAATAATAAAATTTTATTTAAAATATTTTTAATTAAATTATTAAAATATAATTTTAAAAAATATATATAATTTTAAAAATTATTATAAAAGTCAAAAAAATAGAGAAAAATCAAATCGTTAATCAAATATATTAGTAAACTGACTAATCTTTATAATAAATAATTCAAAACAATATAATTTTATGAAAAAACTAGTCAAATTAATAATAAACTGACTCTACTATATAATTAATTTATAAACTGACCCATTTTTGTAATAAATGGATCAAAAATACTCATTTTTGTAAAAGAACCACATTCTACCTATCTTCAAAAATAACTGAACTGATACTTTAGTTGAGGATTGAAAACCTATCATCCTTAATAACTTTGATGAGATTAAAGTAGTAAATTCATCTATTGGATTATGTAATACAAACTTTTAAAAAATACCAAAATTAATATAATAATATTCATAAACTATAACTAATTTTTACTTATGTTAAACGGTAAAATAAAGATTATTGAAGAAATATAAAATCATTTAAAAAAGAAAAGCGTGCATCTGTGTAACTTTTTACGTTGTAGAAATGTGAGTGCACAGTAGACAGTGATCATAATAACTTAAACTAATCATTGACATAGAAACAATTTCCACACGAATGCCAACCTGGGTATTTTAGTTTGTTTCACTGAATGCGTTCATTCTGCTACATACAAATAATTAAAACTTTAGTCATCAAAATTTCTTGGGGGCATGGACCACTTCAAATAATCATGGGATTATTGCTTCTGAGCTGCAGCCACGTTTGCAGGGCTCAAGAAACTGTACGTCCATAGCATATAGAAGCAATGTAGAGATTCTTAGCCCACTTCTCCTGAAAAACCAAACATATATACGATGAGACCTTAATTAACTGGAAAAACTAAAACCATTCAGACCTTAACGAGTTCATTGTTTCAGACCTTAACATGTGTACTAGGAAAAGCAGAAGTTCTAAGTGTTTCCTGAGTTTCATCCAAAGGTTTCCTCCTTGGCACACTGAGGACAAAAGCAGCTTGGTCCCAAGTTGCAGCAGTAGAAGTGATTCTGTAACCGCTGTCCCACCGCTTGTGAATCCCCTCACTAGGATACAGAAAGTCTAGTTCAATCACCTGAAATTCGAAGAAACAACAATGGAAAAACAACTGTTATTTATGCTATGAAGTTAAGTTGCATTATGAACTACACACACTACTACTGACAGATAAAAATGACCTGGTCTGAATATCCTGCACCACGAGACATGACCACTCCCCATCTGGGCCCTGAGGTGGCCATTGAAGTCACGTAAAATCCCTCCCTCCACTTTTTGTTAATCCACTTGAAAGGAAATGAATCACTGACTTTGTATGATTGCTGCACAAACTGTGTACCTGGAATCCGAGATCGTAGTCAGCAGAAAAATAAAATTGAAAATTGCCAATCGACATGGCCGATATACACACACACTCTCTCTTTGAGGAACCAACCCTTGGACATTACTACTAGCGAGCTCCCATTTACAGCTCCAGCAATTGCGCTGATGTAGTAACCTAGTTCCCATTGCTCCACGATCCATTCCTTCAGGTAAACCAAAACCGAGTATCCCTAGTTAATAAGCATGCCTTGGTATTATATAGGGTTAATTTTTTTTTTATCCTTATGTTGCCCTTATCACCTAATTTATCACGTAACCGCGTTGATTTTTGTTATTTGATAAACAACATTGTCATCGCCTAATTTACGGCATTAATTTTTGTCACGTTAATTCTGCAGGGAGGGTGGGGGAGGGGAGGAGTGGCAAGGAGGGTGGAGGGAGGGGAAGAGCAGCAAGGATGATGGAGGGGAGAGAACGACACACATGGCATACACGTGGATACAAACGCGTCAACATGTAACAATGCCGTTTGCAACATAAAAAAATTTGAAACCCTTGGGTGATGAGAACTTCATCTAGTCATTTCTAAAGTATAGGTCCAATGAGATCAAAATTTCAAATAGTGACTAATTCCAAAATCACTTTATAGTTTATGGATTAAACATAATTAACCCTATTATATATTAACAAATCTACACACTACGGTCATCCAAGAAAAAGACATGAGCAATATTTTCAAACAAAATTACTCATCATTGAGTAAATTGTATGTTTGTTGAAAATCTAATCTGTAAACAATCCATAAATAACAATATAAAAGAAATAGATTGAAATTTACCTTATGGAGAAAGAAGGGTGAGAGTTCGTAAACTTGGCCAGCGAAACCTGTCCCTGCATCCATGATTAATGCCCATACGCTTTGACATGAAGCAACACTGCTAATATATAAGCCATCCTCATTTCCTTTCTCAATATGCTGGGATAACCTTACATCTGATACATTGTAGTGATATCTGCAACAACACACAACACAATCATTACAAAAGTACAACTCCCTTACATTAATAATTTCAAAAGGTAGATAATTCTTAGCATATTAATCCTGTGACTAAAATATGAAACCTGATAGAACACAAACAAATATACAAAAAAAGTTGTACAAACAGATTCCATAAGATGCTAAGGGGAAATGTGCAATTAACATCTCTATGCATCAGTTTAAAATGCCAGAAATAGAACATAGAAATGGCAAAACAAATTTCATGACATGCTAATGTGTACCTTTGTTTCATTGGTCTACGAGCATTGTAAACACTTATCCACTGTGATGCTGGCAAACCAATACGAGTCTTCTTTTTTGGCTGGTCATCGTCCTCTTCTTCCATCGCTAACCGTCCTCTCTTATGGCCAATGAGCTTCAGACAACAAAATTAGCAATATCACATATTTTAGCTACGATCTTTGAATGCATAAAGTAATAACGAGTATCTTCACTAAAATCTTGGAATGCATATAAAACAACACAAATGCGAAGGGATAGCAAAATTGATACCTTTTGTGCACCTTCTGTATTAATTGGTCTAATATCTGGGTTAGGACCAACAATCCCATCAAATAGAGAAATATATTTTGCATAATTTGGTTCTTCATCAAACTTTAAGTTCACAACATGTTCAAGAAAATGCTTAAAAGGTAGGGGACAAAAGCAGCAAATAATCTCTGGAGATGTTCCCATCTTCTTCTTGCAAACCAGAAAACCTTTGTTTTCTCCCTGAGAAAATAATGTTAAAGACCAACATTCTGAACATAAGAATAAAACTAACTTATTTTAATATGACCAACCTGGAATCCCTGCCAAGGAAGGCGACCTCGGAGAAGAAAAATCAATGTATATGCAAGAGATTCCAAGTCATCCCTCCTGCTTGCAGTTCTCCCTAAATGTGCATGAACACTAGCATAGCGGACAGTGCCTCTGCAAATATTTCCCACATAATTTATTAATACCAATACAGAAAACTGTATAAAGAGATGAATAAATACTTTCTGCATGATCCAAATTCAATTACAAATACCTAAAAACATCTGGTCTTTGATCATATTCAACATGTGAGCCTGTTGTACTATCCCTCCACTTAGTTGCTGTACGCCCAAAACATCAAAGGAAGTGTGTAATTAAGCACTGGCAAAATATGTAAATATAATAAAAAAATTTAAGTTGACAACTGTATCATACCTAATCCAAGATCTACAAGAAACAATTTTTTCTCATCAGACGTCCCGGGAGGACCAAGCAGAAAATTTTCAGGCTTCACATCCCCGTGCACATATCTGCCATGTAGCCATATAGTTTAAGGAACATAATTTCAAGCATTACAACACATTATACACTATAAATATAAATACATGCACGCACACACACACTACTGATGCAAAAAAAAAAAAAAACTAGCTTTAAGGATACAAATATCAAAAAATTATCAAGTAATTTGTAAATGGAAATTATTCAATGTGGGTGGTACGAAAATTACCCTCGAGAGTGCATTTTTTCCAATATAGATATTGCTTCAATGGCAATACAAGCAACCATTTCAGTGGACATGCTGGAATTCAAAAAAACGCATTAGCACACCAACTGAAGTTAAAATCAACTACAAAGAATACAATTTTATTCATATATGGCCTAATTCCAAAAACTTACGCATGAGAGTTACTATTATTCCAAACATCCCACAGACTAGGTCCCAATATATCCATAACCTGCACAAATTAATTTATCAAGTCAAACAAACAGATTTTAACCCAAACAATCTCAAATACGAGAAATATAGAATCATCCTTCAATATAATAGTTGTAATAATGTTATAGAAACTGGATCCGAAACTCTTACAAAAGGAATTCTCAAATGAAAAAAAAAAAAATTGAGGGTTCTGTATATTTCTTTCAATTGCACCAAAGATTCATAATACATCCACCGGCACTTTGAGGGTCCAGCAACCCCCAACACAAAACACATATTTATCCATAACCTCCCTCCAACCCATAACTATAACTACTACCAGAATTTTCAGCTAATTAAATCAATTAGTTGTATTTCTATTATTTCTTCTTTCATAAACCTTTGTAATAGGTGCTCGTATTCTAACAATACCCTGTCCATCAAGATTCACCTTGTCCTCAAGGTGGAATAGTGGAAAATGTTCAGTAATAACCTAAACATCCTCCTAGCTGCTTCCAAAATCTGGTAGTTGCTTCCATTTGACAAGAATTTCTTGCTGCTCGCCTTTATTTATTCTACAATCCAACATGGCTTCTGGACTCAAATTCAATTCAAGATCATCTGTTAAACCTTCCAGCAGGGGTTGAGACTTTTCTGTAGTATGTATAACCTTCTTCAAAAGAGCCACATGAAAAAGGGATGAATTACTTCCCTTGCTGGTAAAGGATTGAGACAAAGTATTTGTCATTACCGCTGATCTGGTTGGAGCTGAATCTGCTCTGGTACCAGTTTATAGAAACTGGATCAGAAACTCTTACAAAAGGAATTCTCAAATGAAAAAAAAAAAAAAAAAATGAGTGTTCTGTATATTTCTTTCGGTTGCACCAAATGATCACAACACATCCACTGGCATTTCGAGGGTCCAACAACCTCCCACACAAAACAATTTTTGTGCTCCTCCCCCAGACCCGAAAACACATTTATCCATAACCTCCCTCCGACCCACAACTATAACTACTAACAGAATTTTCAGCTAATTAAATCAATTAGTTGTATTTCTATTATTTCTTCTTTCATAAGCCTTCATAATAGGAGGTCGTATTCTAACATATTGAACAAATAGTCAAGAATAAGATTCAACATCATACCATGACATAGTAGTCTCCCTGCCTGCCCTTGTAGTGTACTTGTGGGACACCATGACTGCCACCAAGAGTGCTGTACAAATAATAGGGAAAGATGAACATGACGAATGGCATAGCCTAGAAAAAGAAAAAATGGAGACTAATAAAAGGAGACAGCATAGCACTCACTTGTACACTTGCCACTCGTAGGGTGGTCCATAGGTACAACCTTTACTAGTTCTATGCTCAAGTTTTAATGCAACCTGATCAAACAGTTAACAATGTGAATATCTTAAATTTCACCACAAGTAAAACTTCACATTCAATACGGAAAAGATACATATACCTCTAAAGCCCCAGGTCCAGTTCTCTCATTCAAATTTCCACCACAGCGTCGTCCAACATATACCTGACCAAATCCACCCTTGCCAAGTTTTCTTTCTACTTTATAATAAGGGGAATTACCTACTTGGATCTGTCCACGGAAGAGAACAAAACTAGGATATCAGTATAAGCAGAACATGTTATCATGCATATTAATGCTTCCTGATTTACAAGATTCAATGAAGAAAACTAAACGTTTATTGATATCCATGACAGCACGACAAAAGAGAAATGATAGAAAACTATTATGGGGGAAAACAACTCATAGAACTCTCTGTAGAGACTGTTGAACAACTGTGCTTGCATAAGTATGTTCTTTCTTAATTTATTGAAGAGTGACTTTGCAAACTGCCAGTGTTACACAGACAACTAAAGATGTTATTTGGTTTGCATCCACGATCTCACTCCAACCTTTACTTTCTAACATAGAATATGTGAAATTGGAAAAAGAACATAATATATTATTACAAGTGCAAAAATCATATCTGGAAATCTAGACAAATTTTATGTAGTGCCAGCTAAACTTCAGAAAGTAAATTCATAAGTATTAGGATGACCATCTAAACAAATATGTAGCATAGACAAACACATACCAACAGAAGAAATATTGACTATTCACGTTATAGATGAAAGAGGATCTTTTTCATTCGTATGGGTAAATTGTATTGGCAATGGATTCTTTCATAGAAAGGATTGGAAATGAGAACATGTAAAAACAAAAAATATACAGGCAACTGTGCCACTACTAGGATTTTTTTCTGCATGAGTGTCTAAATGTTACAAGCATTCTACAGATGCAATAATATACAGCTTATGCGTATTTGAAGAAAACTGATATGATTATGAGTGTATAAGACGTGTGTCAAAACAGATACTAGGAATGAAATGAAAACCAAAACAGAGTGCTCACACCAACACACGTAAAACCTGTTTTTTCAGAAACATAAATCACAAACTAGATGGGTAGGTAAGGGAAAATAGAAGACTGCTACACTGCACAGAAACAAACATGTCAATCATGATTCTCACTTTTACCTCACAAAATGTCCAGTTATTTTTCATGAGCCAACTTATAAAGTTGTGATCATATGCTATTTAAAAAGGTGTAAGCACCTACACAAGGGAGGCACAATCACATTAAAAACTTAAGTAAAACCTGCCACTAAAAAACTTGGAAACAACTGTTGATCTCTGATGAAAAAATGTCAATGGGCGTTTTCGAAGAAAGTTCTCATAATGTATTATAACAAAACTCTCGACCTATATACTCTTTTCATGATACAGAAAAATACATACAAAAGAATAAAAATAAAAACGTGAAAGAATAACTATCTAACCTTCTGAGGAATTTCAGGAGTATTGGCATCATCTTCACCACCTGCATTGGCCTTGTCATTGCTCCGACCTCCGCTGTCATGTCCAACCATCTCTTTCTCGCCTACCTCTTCCTTCCCCGCTCCAGCTCCAGCGGCACCAACACCTTTCCCCAATCCCCGATTCTCTTCTTCCTTCGCAGCAACAACTACGTGTTCATTTACCACCACCACCTGCTCTGGTGGTGGGTGCTGTTGTGGTTGTTTGGGCTTATTTTCGTTATTGTGGTTAACCTTCGGCACTGCTGCCGCCGCTGCCGCCGCACGTCGCCTCCGGGTCCTCGTCGCAATCGCCTCTCCTTCAACCACTGGATTCTGCAGCCGCTGTTGTTTCGCTGCTCCCCGACCCCTGTTCGCTCCGTTACGCAACACCGGCATCGTTCATCCTTCAAATCTCATCCTCCTCGCGCAAATTCTGACCGAGGAAAGAAAAAACGAAATTCTGGAAATTTTCACGTTTCTCAAACGCCGTTTGCCTCCGATCAAAGTCAGACCCAAAATATACCAAATACCTTCAAAATTTCCAAAACCGTGTCGATTCAAAACTAAAACTGAAGAGAGCAAAATGTGACCAAAACGAGAAGCGTTTCAAACGATCCACACTATTATAATACTCGAATATGAGAGAAGGGCGAATTAGGGTTCCGAAACGATCAAGCAGAGAACAAACCAGCCATGGACAAGGATGAGAGAGAAAAAATAGAGGCGAAGAAAGCTTTTGAGTACTTGCTGAGACAGAGTATTTTTTTATTTATTTATATTGTGATAAGAAATAATTTGTTTTATAAAACTAAGAAATTATTATCTTCATAATTAAATTCTCTATATGAAGAAAAAAAATTTGTTTGGTTTTTTTGAACCGTCGATGAAGCAGAATTGAACGGTTAGGTTTGATTAGAGTTTTTTTAGAATAATTAAGGTTTTAATGGAAATAAAATATAATTAATAATTTGACAGGATAGAAAATTACTGCAAAGTGCTCAGAGTATACGAGGCACCTGTGAATCGAATTTTTGCTTCAGAGGTTTTGCTATTGGGGAGGATCACTGCAGTGCACGATCGTCCACCGTTAGTGTGGTGTGGATGCTAACATCTCTACGGTTTCGTGGGTCCCAAGTCAACTTCATCAGAATCAATAGATTTAAAGGTTGACCAAGTTATTGGAGTTTTCCTTCCTCTTTAATAGTTTACAAATGTTTTGGTGTTATGGTCATAATTCTTCTATCATTTTTAAAATAATTTGTTTTGTTTTAATATATATATATATATATAACTCTACAAATATACTGATATAATTTTCAACCGGAAACAATATTGTTTTGAATGTCTCTGTAATTTTAACATATAAGATTATTCAAATTTTAATGGATTGATTATCAATTAAAGTATTCTGTTCCAATACATCCAATAAGTTCCACATTGCTTAGGAGTCGAGGTCAAGCGAAGTTTAAATACTCTTATCTCCCTCCACCCTCTGAGGTGCCTTTTAAGGACAAAACCGTGACGGAGCTAAAATGTTCTAAAGCGGACAATACCTCGGGAATGCGATGGTTGTTCCTAAACGACATATTTTTGTGTAAGGTCTTTAACATATTGTGGCCAACTTCACCTTCAATAGTATAAGTTAAGGAGAAAATGAACCACTTCAACAATACATAATCCATTATTTAAAAGTGTTGCTTGACATTTTTCCTTACATTTGACGATGTCTAACATATGTCTTTAACCAAGTTGACTTTTGAATCATTTATTTGCTAGTCCACCAAGAAACACAAAATGATTTACATACTTGAACAACTCAATGTAAAATCATTAAACATATATGGATAGGACAAATTTTATTGAAGGATGTTACAAATTCATTTTACCTCATGTTGTTTCGCATTTGACCACTTACACTTCCCCTTCCTTAAGTAAATACGAGTAAAGGACATAGATATCATCACAGGAGTAATCACACAACCAATAAATATTATAAGGTACATAATAGACAAATTTGTATATATTGATGCACTAGCCCATTTTGTTCAACATAAACAATGTATAAGAGGTTTAAGACATCAAAGAGGACAAGGAGTACGTAATCAGAACATTATACAAACTTAAAACAAAACAAACACTGAAAAACATGGTATTAAAAAATGATAAACAATTTTAGTATAAAGTAGATATAAAATGATACAAGGAAATACAATAATTACTCTTCCTAATATTTTATTTATAATAACATGAATAATAGTAATGATAATAAACATATCCATCACTGTTAAAAAAACTCATATTTTATACCAATTTTGTTTTGAAAATTTATTGTAGGAAATATTTATAATTTTTGTTATGAAAAAAAAATGCAGGAAATTGCTAACAATTTTTTTATGAAATATTTTGTACAAAACACTTTTCGAGACAAAATTTGTAGGTACATGAGGAACAAATGTGGAAAAATACCCATGAAGAAATTACCTACCAAATAAAATTCTTATAAAAAATAGCAGGAAAAAGTATTTTCTTGCAGTTTTTTTAACAAATTTGCAAAAAAATTCTCATGTAATACGAGAATTTTTAGTAGTGCATGCTAATATTTTGTAACGGATCATTCTAATTTTATATTTTTTTTATCAAAACAAACAATATAAAGTCTTTTATAATGAAAAACAATAAGGCATTATAATTTTCTTAAGTTTTTTAAAGTCTTGAAAAATAATATTTTCAATTAATTAATACTATAGTTATTGTTATTTACGATATTTTCTTAGAGTATATAAAAGTGTATTTGATAAGAAGTTGATTTTAAGTCTAATTCAATATTACAAAATCAGTTTATGAAATATGTTTCTAGAAACTTATATATTTTAAATTAATTTTATTTTAGTTAATATGACACTTCCACAAAATTTAATATAATTACTTAAACTCAGACAACATCAAAAGAGCATGTAACATTAATTAATTAAAATGTAAAAAAAGATTACTAACACACTATTGCTTTCGATAAATAATAATATTAATAGTAATTATTATTATTATTATTATTATTATTATTATTATTATTATTATGCTTTTGAAAATTTTATAAAATATTATATGAAGTGCTGAGCATATAATAGTTATAAATAACCAGTGAAAACCCTTGCCCCATACGCGGATGAGTGTTCACATTTTTGTGATGAAAAAAATAATAAATTATAATTGTAAAAATAAATATAAATACTTTTTACAATTTAATTATAGATTATTTTTATTTACTTTGTAAATGATTTTTATTTATTTAATTTATAAAAATAGTTAATTTGAAAAAAAGTAAAATTTAAATTAAACAATAACTTGGGGTTATGTTTGTATGCACAGATTTACTATTATCAGGAATTGGCAACGATGGATATACGAGTGAATTTGACGTTTGTATCTAATAATTTGCAAGCGAAGAAGAGTGATGATTTGCGAAAGAAGCTTGTGATATCATCTTGCCACTTTGGAGGAGATTTGTGGGTGACAAAGGGTATTTTACAATATTGTCCCTATGTGAAGGTTATTTGTGGGTGATAAAGAAGATAAAACAGAGGGCAAACATATGTATCCGATTCCAATTTCTTTCTTTTTCTCCACTTACCCAGATCCATTTTTTATGTATCCTATTCCAAGTGCTTATTCTTTACCCAGATCCGTGTTTTATGTATCTGATTCCAACACTTAAATATTTTATTTTTCACTTCAAATACATTATAATATTTATTTTTCTCAATTAATAAGTATTTTTAATATTTTAATTTGGGAACAAAAAATTCAAAATTAAGGGTATTTGGGTATTCTACAAGTTCTATTTATTAAAACAATATTTTTAATTTATCACATCACTCAAATCATTCACTAACTTTCACACAATTCATCTTCAAATCCACTCACTTTACCCTCTAAATCCACTAAAAAAAACACACATATTCATTCACTTAAATCTACACAAATCCATCTTCACACTCTTTTCCAAATCCATCTATCAAAGTGAACAAAGCCTAAGGGTGTGTTCCTTTGTGTAGATGGATATTGGGGAGAGTGTGAAGATGAATTTGTGTAGATTTAAGTGAATGAATATGTGTGTTTTTTTGAGTGGATTTAGAGGGTAAAGTGAGTGGATTTAGAGATAATTTGTATGAAAGTTAGTGAAAGATTTGATTGATGTGATAGATAAAATTATATGTTAAAATAGATATTAAGTTACCATAATACCCTTGTGTAAAAAAAAGAATGATTTTGTAATTTGATGTTATAAAAATAATTATAATTAATTAATACAAATTAAAAAAAATAAAAATTATATAAAATTTTAAAATAAAAAAAATTAAATTTTTATGAGTGTATATATATATATATATAATTAAATTTTTTAAAAAATTATATAATTAAATTTTAAACTAAAGTTAAATAATGTTAAAAAAATTAAAAAAAAAGTCAAAAAAGTCAAGAAAAAGGTAAAAAAAAGAAGAAAACCAACGACACTGGTGTCGTAACCGGTGTCGCCCCTTTGAAAAACAAGGCACCGGTTACGTAACCGGTGCCATCACTCTCTCACTCACCTTAACACCGGTGCCATCCAACCCCAACACCACAACACCTCACCACCACTGCAAGACACCGTGCCTCGCTCACCACCCTCACCTGCCAGTGCCATCCACTCACCACCCCAACACCTGCCATGCCCCCTGCAACACCACTCACAACACCGGTGCCTTCCCATCCTCCACTGCATGTGAAATGAAAAGCGAGGGCAAATACGGTAATGTGCTCGTAATATTCCCTAATTTGCTCCTTCTATGGTGGATGAAAACAAGTGTGTATCCCTCAAATCCGCACTCGCTTATCCGTCCAAATGAATGCAATCGAACACAACTGAATTCATCGATCCGCGCTCGCTAATTTCTTTGAACAGTATAATCCATGCAAGAGAAGAGGCCCTAAAGGATAAAAACGAAAAAAAAAAGTGGACACCAAAAAAGAAACTGAACTTAAAATTATATAAAATTATATAAAATTTAACAACAGACAACTTCCCTTACAAGTTTTCAATTTCCGGATAACAATGATAAATAATTCAAACCTTAAAAGCTGCATAATTAAATTTTAAAAATAAATGAAAATCATTCTTTCAAAATAATTAGCAGCTACATATGTTTATTAAATATTACACTATTTTTTACAAAAATACAAACATGGCTTATAGTAAATATACTAAAACTGTTTACAACAATAAAAAATAAGTCATGTTAACACAATAATGGCGATAATTAAAATAAATATTCAAAATGATTATATTATATTATCATATCTAGATTATCCGGTGTTATTATCACTTAAATAAAAATAAAGTTTAAAATACTTAGTGTTTTAAATGCTTCTCAATTAAAGATATAACTAATTGTGTTTTTCATTTTAGTGTAATTATATTCAATATATTATTTTTAAACTAAAAAATAGCTGTATAAATTGGAAGAATATATAAATAAAAGTATGAAAAAAATATACTCCACGTATCGTTCGAATTTAAACTCTGGGAAGTACTTACAATAGCTTTGTCGTATACATAAATAAATAAAAGGAAACTTATAAATTTAATAAATTATTTCAATGTATACAAATATAAAAGTAAGGTAAGATGTGAAATGAAATGCAATAATGATTACAAATATCAAAGTGAAATTATATATAAAATATTATTTATCATTATCAATAAGCCCGTCTAGCTCAGTTGGTAGAGCGCAAGGCTCTTAACCTTGTGGTCGTGGGTTCGAACCCCACGGTGGGCGATTATTTTTTTCTTTTACATTTTACTGTATTTATGGATTGGGCTTTTCCATCTATTCACTTTTTTTTTTTCCTTTTTCATTTTATTAACACTTCATTTATGGGTTGGGCTTTTCCATCTTATTCACTCCTGGATCCATTTCTGGATCATTGTTAGTCCAATAGCTTTAAATTACAAAAGGTCTCTGCTCTTTCTTTTGGTTAAATAATCTGAAGCATGCCAATAATTTAGCCTAAATTTAATTTAAATTTTTTATTAGTATTAGAGAAATTAAATTTATAAAGTAAACTCACAATATATTATCAGACAATTTATTTGAAAAGAAATCCTTAGCTTCTCCCCACACAGTAACTATAACATGAAAATAAATTATGAGAAATTAAGTGGATTAAAAACAATCTATAACTTCAATTTAAGTTAAATACTTCAGCTATTGATAATACGATATTTTTTATGGGAATTTAATTTTATTATATAATTTTAGGGTTTATACCAATCTAGTCTTAATTCGGTAAGATTGTTATAGTTTTGTCTATTATAAACGTTAAGTACGTGACAATTATCCAAATATGCAAAGAAATTATATGGATTTAAAGATTAGTTAATGAATGAACTTAAATGCAAAATATTAACAGTGATAGTATCATATTGTAAGGAATCTTATTTTTCATTTAAGAACAAAACGTATAAATGTACGTTTTGACTTTGTTCAAGAAGTAAAAGAAAAAAAAGGAAGTATGAATATGCAAAATATTCATATCAACGACAACTGAATAGTTATTATGACAAAGTCCCTTAACTTTGATAAGTTTATATAAGTTTGATTATATCATGACCAAAAAAACTAAACAAAATTAAGAGTGACAATAATAAAACATTATTTGTAAATTAAATTATAAGATATTGAAGTGAGAGAATATAAACAAAAGTCTCGTAGCAGAAAAAAAAATCACAAATGCTTAACCTTTTTTTTTAATCGTAAAATGAGCATACAATACTGTTTCAGAAACAACATAGATTTTTGACTTAAATTAGAAATTAGAAATTGATTTTTGACTTAATTTTTTTTTTTCAACTTCTATTAGGTTGTATGCAAGTGTAGAGTGTTCACATGCTTACAAATTTAAAATTATCAAGATTTGATGGTTAAAAACTTTAAGTGGTCATAATTTTTGCTATTAATCTTAGATGAAGACGTTCCAAAAATGAAATTTGTTGGAAATGGGGTGACGATGACAAAGGGGACTGGGGTTGTGGAATTTTAAAAAATTAATCATTTAAGGTATGTTTTCTATTTTTTTAGTATTTTCACCCATTTTCTATATTTTACACTTTTATTTTAGATACCCGCACTATTTTTAAAATTCTGAAAAATGTTTATAGTGCATTCTTGTATTGTATATTGATTTTTCATGGTTTTAGTGGAGGATAATATTGACAGAAAAAAAAAATCAACAAATTGACGTCTATTGTCATTGCAACATAGGTTAACTAACATCTAATATAGATGCAACAATTAATCGACGTCTGTTCAGAGATCACAAACATCAATTTAACATCTTTCGTTATGATGTCGAAATTTCGACAAATGTTAAAAGTCTTAAACAACATACGTAAAAAGTATTTTTTGTGTTAATGTGTCTACCATACACACACTCACAAAGACTCTCTCCGTATACCATATTATAAGATAATCATGGACAAACTAGTTATAATAAAAAAATAATTCTTATACATCAAAAGAATATATAATAAGGTTTTCCATTGTTTATAAAAATATATATAATTTTTTTTAATTTAATATTTTTTCTTATAATTTAAAATTCAGGTATAGTATATCTTCATTTTCATTTTTACAAGAATGCTTGAATCAACTAAAACCAACTAAATCTAAGAGTATAATCAAGAAAAGAATAATTAATACTATCTTAAAATTTGAAAAATGTTGTATAAAATTAAAAAAAAAAATGAGACTTGAAAATTAAGGAAATTTTGTTATGATGTGAATAATTGTGGCACATTGTACATATGATTGTGATGATGTGATGATGTTCAATTACTTACATGGATGGGTTTGAATATTATAATTGGGCATGTTAAAGGTTGAAGAAGACGCGCAGACATTTTTGTGTTTGTGTTTGAAAAGGAGAAAACTTAGCATCAAAGAAAATGAATTTTTCTTTCTTTATTCTGCCCACATTTTTTTCAAACCCACCTTCTCCACTACTACCACCTTCAAACATATTTCTCAACCACTTTCTACTGTCTTTATTATATATATATAATTATCATAAAATCGTAAGTTTCCAAAGGAATATATATTAATTACAAACAAAAAAAAAACTTAATTATAGATAAATTATTTAGTATATTCTATTAATTATAAGGGTGTTATAATCCATTAAAACATAACGAATTTCATCCTATATTATAATATGATATATATCCATCTATTTTTCATATCATTCTATTATTCATATTATAAAGAATCATAATATTAAGTCTATGTATCTCTTACTCAATTTGAATATTATATATATATATATATATATATATATATATATATATATATATATAAGTTTATATTTTTATGCCAAACATTTTTTTTCTTTATACTTTATCATTTCTCACTATTATTACATCATGTTGGAAAGGAGTACAACAGGTGAAGTAGTTGATGTGAGGATGAAGAACATAAAGAAATTCGCATACTTCATGTTTATAAAGGATTTTTGGAGGAGTGATCATAAAAAACATAACAATAATAAAATATGAGTACGTAAGTTTTATTTGTTATATGATTTTTAACTTTCTCATTTATATATAGGTTAAATATATTTTTGCTCCCTTAACTTTTCGTAAATTTTGAAATTAGTCCATTTCGAAACTTTGGACCAATTTAGTCATTCATCTTTTGAAATACGTGAATTTAGTCATTTTAATCAGATTTTGTTTAGTTTATTTAATATTTCAAACGTGTTTCATAATAATATTTGACTTAACATTAAAGTAAAGATGTGTTAAACAATATAAACAACTCAAATATAATTCTGAAATGCGTACGAAACATCAAATAAACTTAACAAAATTTGATTAAAAGGACTAAATCAATATATTTTAAAAGATGAAAGACTAAATTGGTCAAAAGTTTCAAAATAAACTAATTCTAAAATTCACTGAAAGTTAACGGACAAAAAACATATTTAACCCTTTATACATAAAAAATATATAACAATAATAAAACATAAACCAAATTTACATAAAGGATCAAACCAACTTTTAATCTAAAATATTAAAACAATAAGTATATATTTTTTTTATTTTTTTTACATTATGCTCAATTTTTTTATCTCCATTAAATATGTAATTCAGTGTCTCAATCTTTTCATGCGTTTTTCCACTCCCATTTTTTGAAGAAGCAAAAGTTGAAGAGGAGTGAGCTTTTAAGAAAGGTGATGAAATGAAAAAAGCATGGCTGCGTTAAGCTTTTAAGGAGAAATGGGATGTTTCGTTTTCCGTCATGTGGTCAATTTTAATGTCATCTCATGCTTTTTCCCCACTTCTCTAATAAAAGGGAACCTCACCATTCAAATAACAAGTCAAACATATGCAAATTACTATTTTATATTCTCATATTTTCATTAACATTTTAGAAAAAAAACATTCTCATATTATAAAATAAAATTATAAAATAAAGCTTAATAAATTATTTAATTCTTTAATTTGTTGGTTAAGTTTATTTTGATCATTTTATTATTATTTTATTTAATTTAGTTTTTTAATTCTTTAAAAATATTCAAAATCATTTATAATCGGTTGACATTAATATTCTGTCTGTACATGCCATGTATTATTTTATGAAAATTTCAATTTTTTTTAATTTTCTTTTAAATTCTTTTTAAATTTTTTAAAAAATTAATCTGACAAGTATTAATTCATGAAATTTCATTTTTTTTTTTACATTTTTGTAAATACATTTTTTTAGAGGAAACTACCTAATCATATACTAATTAATAACACAAATTAAGTCTTTTTATATACACATGTAGAAAATTTACTTTTTTTTTTATTTTTATCATTTTTCTGAAAAAATTAATCAAACTGATAATACTTACAAGATCAAAATGTAAACATAGCAGATCAGTCTTTAACTAAATAAACTAAAAAAAATTAGCATAATAGAAAAAAAAATGTAAACTTCGTGTATCTTCTTTGATTCTTACTTTTAAGTCTATCTTTATAGGATATATTAATTAGGTTCTTAGTAATACTAGTTACGATTTTCGCATTTTGTGTGTGTAATATTAACGTATTTTATAATATTAAGTAATACAAAAAAAAAATTATAAACTAACTACATATGTTAATTTTTGAGCTAATCAGCATATAAAATTATTTAATATAAATACATGTATTTTTTAAAGCTGAAGTGCACAGTTTATAAAGTTCAAAACTAAGAAAGTCATGGAAATGCAAATGATTTGGTAGCATAATTGAAACATGAATTGATTTATTGTGTAGCAAAAGTCAAAGGAAAAATCGTTCTGAAAGCGATACATGTTTCCTAATCCCAGCTTTACGTGCTTCAAAAATAGCGAAATTTATTTTATATATTATTGGCGTTTTCCATTTTCACTTGCTTTTTTTTATACGAGGAAAACTTTTTTTTTTCTTTTATATTCTCATGCATTTAATTCAAATAAATAAAAAAATAATCGGTAATGTATGAATGATATTTGTGTATTTGGCAGTTCTACCAAAGCTTCTCCAATACATTGTTTAATGCCAACTTTTATCTCAACAAGTTTCTCCACAACAACTATTTTAAAAGAAGTAAAAATTAAAATAAATTTATTTATGAACTAAAACTAAAAATTGAATTTTGATGAATTAACCATATACATATAGTATACACGAGCACAACCCAACAATTTCACATCTAGTTGGCAAATATATAATTTTCCCTTCATTATATTATATTACACATGTTATTTAAAAGGATCTTTTTATATAAAATGGTTCGAATCGGATTGAAAAAAAAAAGTTCTATCAAATGGGGGTTAAAATGAATATGACTTACTTAAGCTATGCATTAAACGGGTTGAAACACGTGAATGTATATTGACCGTAATCTATGAACAAAAATTCTATATTAATAATTATCTTTTTTTAAAAAAATTATCATAATTATTTGCTATGTTTAATTATATAAGTGGACAATTTGATTTTTTAAATATTAACATGTTATTAAATAATGTTTAATTGTTTGAATCTTTAATTTATTTGTTTGTCAAGCTATACAGGCTGAAACTAGTTTTTAACTACTATATTTATAATAATATTTAATGAAATAGATGAACATTTTGGTTGTACTAGTATAAAAATTGAATCAAGACAATTTACTTTGATTGTACTATAATAAATATAAAAAATGAATAAAAAAAATAAAACATTATAAAGTAAGTTAATTCATTAACCTATTCATCCGTGATAGATCAAGTTGTTTTACAAAATTTACAACTCATAAAAGTGAGTTATGTTTAACTCGATTTTTGGTGAGTTAGGTCGTTTAGCATGGATCGACTTACTTCAACATATCTATAATTTTGAGTATAATCTAAAATATCAAAAGGTTAAATTACTCTTTTAGTCCTTCTATTTGTCATGAAATTTCAGTTTGGTACTTAAGTTTTTGGTTGTTTCAATTTGGTCCTTATTTTCTTAAAAGTGACTCAATTTGGTCTTCACCGTTAGTTTGACCAGACGGTGTTAAAGTCAACGTCACATGTCAATTTTTTATTTTTTTTGAATTTTTTAAATTTCTTTAAATTTCTTTTTATTTTTTAACTTTTTACACGTGTCAATTCATAGTTGTGCCACTGTCAAAGTGTGACACGTGGCACAACTGTGAAGTGACACGTGTAAAAAATAAAAAAAATTCAAAAAAATTCAAAAAAGATTCAAAAAATTTAAAATAATATTAAAAAAATTCAAAAAAATCATAAATGGACATGTGACGTTGACTTTAATACTGTGTAGTCAAAGTTAACGGTGATGACCAAATTGAGTCATTTATAAGAAAATGAGGACAAAATAGAGACAACGAAAAACTCGAAGACCAAACTAAAATTTCATGACAAATAGAGGGACTAAAAGAGTAATTTAACCATATCAAAACTATATCAGTGTGTTTTGAAAATAAGAAATATAAAAGAAATCAAAAGTTACAAATTAACTAAATCAAATATTGATTTTAGTCCCTGTTAATTGTATTAAGTATGTTTTTTG